>Ga0099364_10000853_pt1 | contig 51681 bp, 39 predicted proteins | sample TergutTh196P3_FD_73070 | JGI IMG/M metagenome (GOLD analysis project Ga0099364, IMG submission 73070) | Microcerotermes parvus P3 segment gut microbial communities from Pointe-Noire, Republic of the Congo - Th196 P3 | ecosystem: Host-associated > Arthropoda: Insects > Digestive system > Gut ... | reverse complement strand
TCTTTAGCCAAATCACAAATCATATCCCGCAGAGATTATAGCTCCGAACCAAAAATCCGTTTCGACAGAATATATTCTGTCAAAATAATACAAAATCAATTACGATTTCAAATCGTATCTCGTAGAGATTCAGGCTTTGTAGAAAACAGAAAACCACAACTCCCCTCCTCCATATCAAAACCCACACCCGCTCCATATCATTTTTTAGGAAAAAATGATATGGAGCGGGTGTGGGTTTTGATATCCTATCAGCCCCCCTCACGAAGAATGAGTGGGGGGGGAAGGGGGGGGCAATTAAATATTCTACAAAGCCTGAATCTCTCCGAGATAGAAAAAGGTAGAAAACAAAACATCAAATCCACAGGGTCGCCATTGCGAGGTTCCTCACCCGTCATTGCGAGGTTACTTCCTGGAAACTCCCCCCGAAGCAATCTCGAAAACCAAACTACCCCAGAGGTATAACAACTATCGGGATTGAATACTATGACCTTGCAATTAATGATTTTACTACGAGATAAGAATCTTTATCGGGGGCTACACAAAACTTGTCAAACATCAGGGAAAGAAGTGGCTCATGGGACAACTAAAGAAAAAAATAAAAAAATTAGGATTTATCAATGAAAAAAAAGATTTTAAAATTACTTATATTTATACTATTCTTTTTATACATTTCATCAATCTTAGCAGATGATTTTGTCAATATGTATGCTATATCTGAAATTTCTGATACAACAAGCAATGGATTACCTGGGAGCGATTTATCCTACCTAGGTGGAGTGTTTTCACCCTTGATTGGAATTGGAGGTAGTCCTTTTATTGCTTTGACGATGCTTTCCGGAGCGGGCAGTTTATTGAATTCAGGTAAATTAAATACAGAGAAAATTCCATTATCTGATTCGCTTATGTCTTTACCTATTGCTAATATGGGTGTTTTTGTTATTCTGCTTATATTCACATTAATAAAATTCATATTAAGTATGATGGGTGCATCAAAAATGTTTTATGATGTAACATTTGGTAAATTTGAAGATTTGATAGGAGTTGTCTGCTCTGTCGGTTGTGCTTTTTTACTTTCTAATAACACATCAATAAACCCTGCAGAGGTTACATTTGTAAGTACATCAAATGTAATTCCAAACTCAATTTTGTTTATGAATGTAATAGCTATCGTTTGTGCAGCTCTTTCTTATCTAGTCTATATTTTAATGAGAACAATGATAGCTGCTCTTGATGTTTTAGCTTTTCTATTCTCACCTATACCAGGAAGCTCAGCATTTATTACAATCCTCAAACATATAATAGTCAGTGCATACATTTGGGTGTCTATAACTAACCCTGCTGTTTCAATAGTTATAGGATTAATCCTTATAATAATAGCTTGTTTCGTCTATAAGAGTGCAAAAAGATTGGAGCTTTATTATCGTAAAATTTATTTAATCCCTTTTGTGAATGCAATTTTCCGTAGTAGACATATAATTCCTTTGATACCAAAAAGAATGCCAAGAGGAGTATCTGATGAATTTCCAAAAATAGATATTTGCATTGAAAGTTTTTTTATGAACAGGGGCTTGAGATTAAAGAAAAGAGAATTATGCTATTTTATTAAATCAGGTGATTCTAACTATATTTTCAAAAAAAGAATTTTCGGAAAGACTATTAAAATTGAGCTTCCTATCGATACTTTTATAGAAAAGCCGTTTATATTTAGGTTCTTAAGGATTTTTACCGATGAGCAATTGCGAGATAGCCAAAGGAGTGTCAGTATAGTAATCAGTCGTGAGTTTGGTAGAAATATATCTGAAATAATTGAAAAGACTGGATTGATTGACTACAATGTCCTACTTGATAAAAGAAGAACTGAAAAAACTGATGAAATTTTACTTAAGACTCAACAGATGAAAGATAAAGCATCTAGTAAAATATCATCAGCAAATGAAAATATACAAAGGGTTTTCAAAGGCTTTTTCACAAGCAAGCTTTAAAATGAATATGAATAGAGCTAAAAAATCTCATCAAGAAAGGTTTTTTTATGGAAATTATCATTGGAATAGTTTTTATCACAATATTAATTATAGTTACTTTTTTAATACGGGTTTTCATAGACCCTTTCAATTTATTTGATGGGGTTATGATAGGTTTTAAAGTTTCAACATCAATCTTTATAATTTTATCTATAGCAGTTCTGATTGGTTTTTTAGAAATAACAAAAATTCCTTTATTTATTGTGATACCAGGTTTAATACTATACCCTATCATTATGGGAGTTTTGGCTTTTAATTCTTTTTATAATGATGAAGATTTAACAAGATTTGAGGAAAATAAAAAAAACAAATCAGAGGATTAATTAATTTATCTAAAAATAAATGTCTTGGGAAAAGTAATTACTAAAAATAATTAGAATTTTAAATAATCATAAAAGTGAGATATAAAATGAAAACATTTTTAATATGCTCTTTTCATTGTATTTTGGGTAAATATTGGTTTTTAAACACAATATTTTAGGTATCATCATAGTAATGGCATATTTTTGCTATGATTATTTAGGACCACCAAGAAAGAGGAGAGATGCTTTAAAAGAACAATATAGCAGAATCAATGAAAGATTCAAAGAAGCTTCTGAAAGATGGGTCGACCCTGACGAAGTCATGTTTTTTTATGAGATAGAAAGGGACAAGAGACTGAAAGAAGAAAGTGGTGTTTATACACTTGTAAAAGATTTGAGTTTGCACCTTGTCAGAGCTGGATACCTACTTGACGAAAAGGTATCCCTCTATGAAACATCTGGAAAAATATATGCTACTATCTATATTTTAGCTAGTGTAGCTGTTATAGCTGTTCTGAAAGAATGTTTTTTTGATGATAACAGTACGGATAAATCCGCTCCCTACAAAATATAGTTATAGTTGAGGCATTATATCTTGTCTCTTTTTTTCTTGACAAAAAAACTAATTTAAAAATAATGGAAAAAATAAATTTTTAAGGTGGCAAGATGCAAGTAATAAGAGCGATTTTTGATGGTGAAAACTTTTTACCCCTACAACCAATTCCTGTAAAAGGGCGATATGAGGTGGTCATTACATTTCTCGATGAAGTGAAGAGTATAGATAAAGAAGAAACTTTAGCAAACTGGAATGAAGTAAAACAGATGATATCAGAGTCATTACAAGAGAATGATTTATTAAAAGATGATGTTTTTTCCCGTGATAGAAAGAGTCGAAACTTTTCTGATCTAATATAATGGAGTATTTGCAAAATGACTTATGCACTTGACACAAATATTATTATTCATTGTAAGCAAAATGCAGAAATAGTGGAAAATGGAGAATGAATTCGGAGTTCGGAATTCGGAATTAAGAATTGTTAATAATGACTTTTTGATAATTGAGAATGGGCATTCGTTCCGCCCCTCCCTTATGAAGATTTAGTGGGGGAGCATTAATCGGAACAGATAAAGCAGTTCCCTACAAAGCAAGTTATTGGGGGGGGCTAAGTCTGAGAGGTAAAATTTAGTTTATATTTCCTTGCTTTATAATCTCCTTTTGATATAAAAATCATTTTATCGGTCATAATATTTTGTTCATAATTCATATTTTTCAAGATAACACTGAATAAATTTTAAGTAGATTCAAAAATAGGATTTGTTCCTTCAGAATAACCATAAAGTTTGGAAATTTCATTACATATCTTTTTCAATCCACTACCTCGTCTTTCATCAGAGCTATTACATAAGGGATAAAACACTCAAGGTTCACCCAGATACACAAGATTGCTTCGTAGGTTGATTGCTTCGTAGGGAGTTTCAGAGAAGGAACCTCGCAATGACGAACCGCAGGAAATTCGCAATGACGACAAGGTGAGCAAAAATGAAAATCAAAATATCCAGATAGATAATGAGTTTTTTAAAAGAACAACTCTTTTTGATAAAAACAGCATGTTGGGTTTTAAAATGATATTATCTATACCAGCATATCCCGATTTTGTAAAAAACTTGACAAAATGTAGTCCTTAAATATTTTTGTTGTTAAAGATAATATTAAAGGAGATATAAAATGTTGTTTTCAAAGAAAAGTGTTTTAAACAAGCTATTTTTTGTTATTATTTTGCTAGCTATTTTCATTTTGCCATCTGCAAAGATCAATGGCAATGAAATATCAGAGATGCCTTTGGAGCAATCTCAGCAGGGAGGCTTAGACGAGCTAAGCCCTTTTGAATTGAAAGATGAGCTAATTAAGGCGGCAGGGGATGGATTTATCCTCAATGCAGGAAGAGGTAATCCAAACTTTTTGGCTACAGTGCCTCGTTACGCATTTTGGCAATTAGGACTTTTTGCCATGAGCGAGTCAGAGCTAAACTCAGCTTTATTGCCAGCTGATGTGGGAGGATTTCCACAACGAGAGGGTATAGAAGAGCGATTTAGGCTATTTTTGTCTGAAAATGAAGGTGTGGCTGGTATATCCTTTCTTTCAGATGCTATTTTGTATATACAAAATCAGCTCGGCTTAAATATCAACGATTTTCTCTATGAAATGTGTGAAGGTATCTTGGGGATAAACTACCCTGTTCCACCTCGTATGCTGACTAATACCGAAAAAATAGTCGCTCAATATCTGCGTCGTGAAATGATAGACGGTCATCCATTTGAAGGTGAATTTGATATATTTGCTGTCGAGGGTGGCACAGCAGCAATGACCTATATTTTTAACACAATGCGAGAAAATTTTCTCATAAAACATGGCGACACAATTGCATTAGGTTCACCAATTTTCACACCATATATCGAGATTCCGCAACTGAACGACTACCAGCTCAATGTCATATACTTAAACGCTGACCCCTCACATGGCTGGCAGTATTCGAGAGAAGAGCTGGATAAACTCCGTGATCCGAATGTAAAGGCTTTTTTCCTCGTGAATCCAAGTAATCCACCCTCTGTAAAAATGAGCACAGAAAATCTAAATTACCTCGCAGAAATCGTTAAAGAGCGTCCCGACCTCATCATCTTGACCGATGATGTCTATGGCACTTTTGCCGATGACTTCGTTTCACTTTTTGCTTTATCTCCTCATAATACGATACTTGTTTATTCTTTTTCCAAATACTTTGGTTCTACAGGCTGGCGTCTTGGAGTGGTTGCCACACACCACCAAAACATATTAGACGAAATGCTTGCAGCTCTACCAGCTGAAAATAAAGATCAGCTGAATGAAAGGTATAAATCTATCACGACTGAACCTGATAAACTAAAATTTATAGACCGACTTGTGGCTGATAGTAGGAGCGTAGCCTTGAACCACACAGCTGGTCTGTCTACACCTCAACAAGTCCAGATGGTATTATTTTCTCTCTACTCTCTGATGGATGAAAATGAATCTTACAAGATAGCTCTGAAACATCTGATACGGAGCAGAAAACAAGCTCTTTACGCCGAACTCGGCATTTCTACAGAACACATTGATGAAAATATGGTCGACTACTACGCTATACTCAGTGTAGAATATCTGCTGGAGCGTGGTCATGGAAGAGAATTAGTCGACTGGATTTATGAAAACACTGGATCATCAGAAATACTCTTTCGACTGGCAAGTGAGGAGCATGTAGTTTTGCTACCAGGTCAGGGTTTTGGCACATTGAATCCATCCTGGAGAGTTTCACTAGCGAATCTACATGAAGCTGACTATGTGTTGATAGGACGAGCAATTCGGAAAATGCTGGATGAATATATCGAGCTGTTTGAATTGAGTAGTGAGTAGTGAGAAATATCAAATCACAAATCTGGTCTATAACTTCTTTTTTTAACACAGAGTTTTTGAGAGAAGACACAGAGCGCACAGAGATTGAGAACACTGAGAAATACAGAGAAACACAGAGTTTTTTTGAAGTTACCGCTTTGATGGTTCGACTTTGGGGTCGCGGTGGATAGTTAAGAGATAAAAATTTTTAATAAAAATTTTTTCCTTTTGGACACTATGTTTTGAGGCATCCAAAAAAAATATTTTTGATCCGTGAGCCAAAAATCGCCCGGTGAGACCCTTAAGTATATATAGGGGGGGATGAATTTTGAATTAAGAATTAGGAATTAAGAATTATGCCCCCCCCTTCCCCCCCCCACTCCACAAGCTACATGGGGGGGCATATCGAATATGGATAATTTAATTTTCTATGAAAAAAAAGAAAGGAGCAAATTTATGAAGAAAATTAATTGGAAAAAGCCTGTATGTTTTGCAGCAGCAGCTATAACAGCAAGCACTGCTTTATATTCACAGGTAAACACAGAGGCAAGCTCTGGCACTAAGCCTCCAAATATAGTTGTGATATTTGGAGATGACATTGGCACGACCAATGTATCGGCTTATGGACATGGAGTCGTAGGTTATCGGACACCCAACATCGACAGGATAGCTCGTGAAGGCATGATGTTTACAGATTATTATGCCGAACAAAGCTCTACAGCTGGTAGGTCAGCCTTTATCACAGGGCAGACACCATTTCGCACAGGACTTTACAAAGTGGGTATGCCAGGTGATGAGCTGGGACTACAGCCAGAGGATGTTACAATTGCTACAATTCTTAAATCTATGGGCTACAACACTGCTCAGTTCGGGAAAAACCATTTAGGTGACAGAGACGAGCATCTTCCCACCAATCACGGCTTTGACGAGTTTTATGGTAATCTCTACCATCTGAATGCCCAAGAAGAGCCAGAATACCCTGATTTTCCTGTAAACCCATTATTTAGAGAAAGATATACTCCGCGTGGTGTGATACATAGTTTTGCTGGCGGTGATATTATCGATACAGGACCCTTGACAATTGAGCGGATGGAGACCATTGACGATGACATCACTGAAAGGTCGGTAAGGTATATAGAGCAACAGGTAGAGGCGGAAAAACCTTTTTTTGTCTGGGTAAACTTTACGCACATGCACCTAAGAACTCATATCAGACCAGAGATAGTCGGTCAAGCAGGTCCGCATTTAGGTGTTTATGCTGATGCAATGATAGAGCATGACAAAAATGTCGGCAGCATTCTCGATATAATTGACGAGCTAGGTATTGCTGATAATACGATTGTCATCTATTCTACTGACAATGGACCTCATGTAAACTCATGGCCTGATGCGGGTATAACACCCTTTAGAGGAGAAAAGAATACAAATTGGGAGGGTGGATATAGATCGCCTGCAATGATAAGGTGGCCTGGTGAAATACCTGCTGGTATTATCAGTAACCAGATAGTGTCAAAACTTGACTGGTTTCCTACTCTTGTAGCCTCAGCTGGCGATACTGATATTGTAAACAAATTACAATCAGGACATCGCATTGGACGCACCACTTATAAAGTTCATCTTGACGGATATAATTTACTTCCCTACCTCACAGGTCAAGAGGAAAAATCACCTCGACAAACTTATTTTTACTTCAATGATGAGGGACAGCTTGTGGCTATGCGTCTAGCTAATTATAAGTTTGTATTCATGGAACAGCGCATGCAAGGCACCCTCGCTATCTGGAGTGAACCTTTTGTAGCCTTACGGATACCGAAGATTTTTAATCTGCGACTTGACCCCTTTGAAAGAGGTGACATCACCTCAAATACATTTTATGATTGGGGACTTTCTCACGCATTTCTGCTGCCAGCTGCTCAAGCAGTCGTAGGTGAGCATCTTGCTACTTATACTGAATTTCCACCTCGTCAGGAGGGTAGCACTTTCACTATCGACCAGGCATTGAGAAAGCTGCAGGATTCTATAATGAATATGCCAAGGTAAAAGACAATTGACAAATGACAAATCACAAATCACAAATTACAAATCAAGTCGCCACTTCTTGTCGTCATTGCGAGGTTCCGCACTTGAATTTACTCCGAAGCAATATCGATGTGGGGAGGTGGCTTATTTGTGATTTGTGATTTGTGATTTGGAGGAGTATAGGAAATAATAAATGAAGCCATCAGACCAAATAACTAAGAACATAATCCACTGTGGAGACTGTAATGAGATACTAAAAACACTTCCTGATAGTAGTGTTGATTTAGTTATTACAAGTCCTCCATATTTTCAACAAAGAGAGTATGGTAATGGTGGAATAGGTAATGAAACCATTGTGGATGATTATATACACAATCTTTTAAAGATTTTTAATGAATGTGTGCGTATTACTAAGGACACAGGCTCTTTAGTCTTTAACTTAGGGGACAAATATGTAGATGGAAATCTGCTTTTAGTTCCGTATAGATTTGCCATTGAAGTTCAAAAACAAAAAAAAGTAAAACTAATAAATGAAATTACTTGGGTAAAGGCAAATCCAGTCCCAAAACAATGTACAAAGAAATTGATATCGGCTACAGAACCTTTCTTTATTTTTACAAAATCAAATGAATATTACTTTAATAAAGATGCTTTTCTCGAATATAGTGATTTGTATCTGAACAATAATAAAAAGAAAGCGGGTAATGATATAGGAAAAAAATATTTTGAACTAATAGAAAAATCAAGTCTGTCTAAAGAAGAAAAAGCACAAGCAGTAAAAGAATTAAACGAAGTGATAGTAGAAACCCACCAAGGCAAGATAGAGAGTTTTCGTTTAAAAATAAGAGGCATCCACGCTCTGCCTTATGGTGGTCAGTCAGGTGGACGATTAACACAAATTGAAAATAAAGGTTTTACAATAATCAAAATACACGGAAACTCTATTCGAAAAGATGTCATAGAATCAAATGTGGAGTCTATCAAAGGAAATATTCACCCAGCTGTATATCCAGAATACATTATTCAAGAGATTTTGAAACTACTAACAAAAGAAAATGACCTTGTGCTTGACCCTTTTTTAGGCTCTGGAACTACAGCTGTTGTGGCTCATAGATTGAAAAGAAACTATATCGGTATAGAAATTCATCCTGATTATGTCGATTATGCGAAAAATAGAATAAAAGAAAATGGGAATAAAAATACATGGGATTGGTTTGTATGATTGAAATACTAGAAAAATTATTCATAAAAGCTATTGATAATGTGACTTCATATAAGAAAAGTAAATATTCTGAGATAATTGTCTTAAATATAGATATCTTAGTAGAAAATATAGACAGAAATAAATCTTTAGTATCAGCTACAGTAACCTCATTGCTAAAAAAAATCATTGACCCAAAACAAGATATAAGGCTGCATAGAACTGATTTTGAGGGTGGTTATTCTGCTCGAATTTTGGATACAAATGTTACAACTCCATTTTTTAAAAAGCATTTTCCAAAATATGCTAATAAAGAATCTGGATTTTTATCAATGGTTACAAGAGCAAGTATACCTTGGACTTTAGACAATTTTGAAAGAATTAGAACTCGTGCAAGTCAACAACTGTTGAATAGTTTTTTGACACTTTTTGATGCTGTAGAAAAGGACAAAATATCAGCAAAAAAATCATTAATCTATTTATTTGAAAAACTTTATGTATTAACCCAACATCAAAATCTAATTTTTGATAAATCTCTTGAAACAGCTGATAATATTAACATAGTTAATATAAAAAGCATTTTAACAATGTTGGAAAGACAATTCTCAATGAAAATGAGTTCAAGACTACCTGTCATAGCTATTTATACGATTTATCAGTGTCTTTTCAAACAAATAAAACGATATAAATCAAAGATATTACTACCTTTAAATGTGCATACATCATCTGACAAACATGGTTTTGGTGATGTTGAAATCAGAAATGAGGACAATCAACCTTTTGAAGTCATAGAGATTAAACACAATATTCCTTTAGATAGAAATATGCTTTTTGACATTGTAAAGAAATCAAGTGATTCATCTATAGAAAGATATTATCTTTTGACCACTGCTAAAAACAATTTTTTATCAAGTGAGGAGGAGGAATACATTGAAAAATTTATTTTAAGAATAAAAAAAGATAAGAATCTTGAAATCATAGCAAATGGCATATTTACTAGCCTAAAGTATTATTTGAGATTTATAGAAAACTATGATGAATTTATTTTACTTTACACTAAAAATATGATTGATGACTCCAAAATTTCAACTGAGATTAGCGAAAAACACATTCTTGAATGGGAAAAAATACTTAAAGAGTATAAGTTAGGGTTTGATAGATGATGGAAACCTACATAAACCAAATCACACAAGGAGATTGTTTAGAACTCTTTAAAGACATTCCAGACAACTCTATAGACATGACATTTGCTGACCCCCCATTTAATCTACAAAAAAAGTATACCAGCTACAAAGACAATCTTGATTTTCAAAAATATCTGGATTGGTGTGAAAAATGGATTTCAGAGATGGTGCGTGTTACAAAGCCAAGTGGGTCGATATTTGTGCATAATATCCCTAAATGGCTGACATTTTATACTGCATATTTAAATAAAACAGCCTTTTTTAAGCATTGGATTTCTTGGGATGCTCCGACAGCTCCGATGGGTAAATCGCTTCAACCTGCTCATTATGGGATATTGTTTTTTACAAAAGCAGAAAAAGGAGCTAAGATTTACGAGCTACGACATCCCCATAAAAGAGACAGAAAACAAGGATTTTTAACGAAAGATTATGGAGGGAAAAAAGATATACTACATCCTTTTGGACCTTTGGTTTCTGATGTTTGGACTGATATTCATCGCATCAGACATAATGGTAAAAGAGATTTACATCCTTGCCAGCTACCTGTTCATTTGCTGGATAGATTGATTTTACTTGTAACAGATGAAAATGATATAGTTTTAGACCCTTTTTCAGGGACAGGAACTACTGCAATCTCTGCAAAAAGATTGGGTAGGCAATATATCGGTTTTGAACTTGATGATGAATATCTGAAAATATCGCAGTCAAAACTTGATAATGTAATACCAAATTATAAAATAGGCAAAAACTGGGTTAGTTTTTATCTAAATGATATTGTTACTATCAGAAACAATGATTGGGAAGACCTTGAGCAATATTTTACTATCCCACGACCTAATAGAACAATAGATTATTTAAAGATTCAGTTGAAGAATAAATCGTTGATGCCAAGTGAGATGGACTTATCAATGTTTGAAGATTTTAGTAACACAAAATTTTCAGGAAATTATATATGATTTTTGAAGAATACTGCTATCTGCCTCCACCATGTAGCTTGCGGAGTGGGAGGGCATGGAGGGAAAAAAATACAGAAAATACAAAGGAGAAAAATCTATGAAAAGATTTAAGAAAAAAATTATTGTATGCTTGTTTATCGTGATTATAGCACTGACAAGCAATAGTTGTCGTCAAAATGACGAGTTCATAGGTATAGTTGAGGAAGCCTATACTTATGCATTGCCACTGGTAATGATGGATTTGACGAGGCAATCTCTCACTAATGTTTATGAGCTTGATGGAGTAAGTCATGGTGCTCCGATAAACCAGTTTTATCATATTGACTACATCTTGACAGCCGAGGATCGTATTGCAGTGAGACCAAATGTTGATACGATATATTCAATAGCATGGCTGGATTTAAGCGATGAACCTATCGTTTTTAGGAAACCAGCAACTGACTTTTATGCTACAGCAGCTATTTATGATGCTTATACAAACTGCTATCATGTTCTTGGAACTGGTGGTTTGGGTGGAAACGAAGAGGCTGTTTACACCATTCATGGACCAAATTTTTATACCGAAGTGCTTATAGGCAGCTATCGTGTAACGATTCCAACCAATATGGCATTTGTGGTAGTGCGGATGGAATGCAACGACAATCTTGTCGAAATACAAGCATTACAGCGTGAAATGACATTGATACCGCTTTCTGAACATCAAAATCCAGACTATAGTTTACCAGCTGGCACTTTTGATGAAAAATATCTTTTTGAGCCTTTCTCAAAAGTGCAAGAAATGGACATCGAGATGTTTTTTAACACATTCAATCAGCTTGCTCTTGAAAATCCAGCAACAGAAGATGACCTACCCGCATTAGAAAGATTTACAGAAATCGGGGTAGGTGCTGGTCTTGTTTTCAGTCTTGATGATTTCCAAAGAGAAGATAAAAAAGCTTTTCAAAGGATTCCAGCCCGCTTGATACCGAGTCTGATAAATTTTGACAGTGGACGCAAGGTGAATGGATGGGAATTTTTTAAAAGCAACATAGCTCGCTTTGGGATTGACTATGAGTTTCGTGCTCATGTCGCATTGGTAGCTATTGGTGCAAACCCTGAAGAGATGGCTATGTATTTATCAACAGCAGTAGATAGTGAGCAGCAGCCTCTGCATGGAAACCAAAACTATGTAATACGATTTGAAACTGGACAGCTACCACCAAATGGTGCATTCTGGTCGATAACAGCTTATGATACAGACTGGTATCTGATACCAAATGAAAACAACAAATACTCAGTCAGTAGCAGAGATAATTTTTTTATTAACCCAGATGGCTCTATTGAAATATATCTACAATATGATATGCCCGACAGTGAACTTTTAGTAAATTGGTTACCAATACCAAGAGATATTTTTAAGCTCACACTTCGTATTTATCGTCCCGAAGAGTCGGTTTTGACAGGACAATGGGAACCACCCGCAGTCATAAAAAGGAGTAATTAAATGAAAAAGATTTTTTTGCCATTATTACTAGTAGTCTTTTTGTTTTCATGCACCAGCTCTCAAACTGGTTTGAAACACAATGAAATCCTGCAATTAACAGAAGAAGCTTATATTTACGCTATTCCGCTGGTTATCATGGATTTAACGCAGCAGGTCGAAACAAATGTTTTTGAGCGTGATGGTGTCCTAATCGGAGCTCCAATAAATCAGTTTTATCATAGACAAACTACAGCAACTGCAGATGACCGCAGTGTAGTAAGGCTAAATGTGGACACGGTTTATTCCTTTGCTTGGCTGGATTTGAGCGATGATGCTCTTGTATTTAGTAAGCCTAAGACAGACTTTTACTGCACTATAGGTATTTTGGATGCCTATACAAACTGTTATCATGTTCTTGGCACAGGTGGTCTCGGTGGTGAAGAAGCTGCTGTGTATACCTTGCATGGACCAGACTATACTGGTGAAATCCTTGAAGGTAGCATTCAGATAGCATTACCCACAAATATGGCTTGGATGATGGGACGGCTTGAATACAACAACAACCTTTCGCAGATAAGAGAAACTCAGAATGCTTTTTCGCTGATACCCTTATCTGAATATGGAAATCCAGACTATGTTTTACCACAGGGGACTTTTGATGCAGAAAACCTTTTTGAGCCTTTTTATAAAATTCAAGAAATGCCTCTTGATGTTTTTTTTAATAAGTTCAACCAGCTTGCAATAGCCAATCCAGGAACAGAAGATGACCAGCCAGCATTAGATAGATACGCACAAATCGGAGTCGGAGCTGACCTTGTTTTCAATCTAAATGATTTTCCATTAAGCACTAGACAAGCTATGCAAAGTGCTATCCCGAGTATTATCGATAAGGTAATAAATTTCAGAAATGGTTATACTGTCAATGGCTGGGATTTCTTTGACAACTCTTTGGCTCGTTGGGGGACGGACTACATTTTCCGTGCAAATATCGCACTTATTGGACTGGGCGGTAACCCTGTCGTGATGGCTGTTTATCCCACGACATCTTATGATGGAGTAGGAAACATCCTCAATGGAAACAATAATTATATTATTCGTTTTGAGGATGGACAATTGCCACCTGCACAGGCTTTTTGGTCGATAACTGTCTATGATACAGATGGTTTTCTCATTCCCAACGAAATTAATAAATACGCCATTAGAAGCAAAGATAACTTTGTAGTAAACAATGATAACTCTATCGATTTTTACCTGCAAGTAGAACCACCACCCAGAGAACTCATAAACAACTGGCTACCAATCCCAAAAGATGAGTTCGGACTAGCAATGCGGATATATCGCCCACTCGAATCAGTTATAAACAGAACATGGGAACCTCCACCTGTAATGAAAAATGATTGAGGTGGAGTGGGAATAGTAGAAATAAATTATGAACACTATTGAAATTAATAGCAATTCTAGGATTGATACAAGTAGCTTAATTTATCACTTAAAACATCTAGGTAGATTACCAGCTAATTTTAATCCAGATTTTCTCTACAATCTTTTAGAGCATGCAAACTCTGATGTCCGTTTATATGCTGTCAAAAATTTAGGTAAATTATCCACTGGGCTTGATGTTGAGCGACTTCATCATCATTATCAAAAAGAGACTGATACCAGCGTGAGGAGAGAAATAGTATCTTCAATAGGTAGACAGAGAAAATCTTCATATAAAGAATTATTGTATGTTTTTTTGAGTGATATTGACCCCAAAATAGTGTGTCAAGCTATCAGAGGGCTTCTTGTTTTTGAAAATGATAATGAAGTAGAAAAACATCTTCAACCACTAATAAATCACCCCAATGAAATGGTGAGGACTATCATTTATAAAGAGTATTTTGCAAAAGAAAAGGTCTCTTGTAATATTTTACCTCACGCAGAGACTTATGATTTTTTAAAAAATGTCGTCTTGAGTGCTGATGTTTTAGAAGCATTTAAACTTGTTCCAGACGAGAGTGTGCATCTGACTTTTACCTCACCACCTTATTATAATGCGAGAGATTATTCTATTTATCCGAGCTATCAAGATTATCTAGAGTTTTTAGAAAAAGTGTTTATGGAGACACACAGGATAACAAAAGAGGGTAGATTTTTGATAGTCAATACCTCACCCATTATCATACCGCGTGTCAGTCGCTCTCATTCTAGCAGGCGATACCCTATACCTTTTGATTTACATCCTTTATTAGTCAAAAACGGTTGGGATTTCATCGATGATATTGTCTGGGTAAAACCAGAAGCAAGTGTGAAAAATCGCATTGGGGGTTTTATGCAGCACAGAAAACCGCTTGCTTATAAGCCAAATTCTATAACGGAATATTTGATGGTCTATAGAAAATCTACAGAAAAGCTGATTGATTGGAATATGAGAAGCTATGACTACAAAACTGTGAGAGAAAGTTTAGTTCCAGACGGATATGAGACAAACAATGTATGGAAAATAGACCCTTGTTTTGATAAGGTTCATTCGGCTATTTTTCCTGTTCAATTGTGTAAAAGAGTTATCCAATACTATTCTTTTAGAGGAGATTTAGTATTTGACCCTTTCGGTGGTAGTGGGACAGTAGGTAGGACAGCAAAATCCCTCGATAGACTGTTTTTTATCACCGAAAAAGAGCCAAAATACTTTGAATACATGAAGACAAAAGCAAGAGGACACGATACTTCGATTTTTGGAGAGAGAATGACCAGATTTTTGACGATGGAGGAGTTTAAGGAGGTGATTGATGACACTATCAGACCAAATAACTAAAAATATAATCAAAAGATTAATAAAATCTCAAGACTATAGGATTGAGATTGTTAATCTTATCAATGCAGAGTTTTTACAGTTTGCTATTGATTTCTTTAAAAAAATTGCTATTGCTAAACTCGAATCTAAGGAAATAACTATTGATTGGTATAAAAATGCTTTTATGGATGAGTCTTTATCATCTGATGACATTGCTATTAACTCTGGTCTTAATAAAAAAACTATTCACAACATGTATGAGACTTCTACTAAAAAGGTAGTAATTGAAGCCGCTAATGAGCATTATGATGTATTATGCAATACAATTCAAGCTCTTATTGAAGCTGAAAAAGAGATTGATTTGACTTTGACCATTAAAATGAAAGGTGTAAGTATTGATTTAAATGTCAGTGAAAGTTTGATAGTCATAAATAGTCTTGCTGTAAAAAGAGCTGCACTGCGAGGTGGTTTGTGGAGTACTGCTGGAAAGAGTGTTGAAAAGTATCTAATGCTTACTTTATGTAATCTTTTCGGAGTTGAAACAAACTATTACAACTCATCTCATTTTGTTAAAGACAGAGGAAAAAAGGTTGATAGAGAAGTAGATTTTTATTTATTAAACAATGGTAAGGAATATTTATGTGAAGTCAAACTGATGGGTCGCGGAAACCCTGAAGGTGCAGATGCTATCATCGCTAGAGATAGCAATGTTTTTGTAGCAGATACTTTATCTCAACAAAATAAAAATCAATGTGATATGTTAGGAGTTCATTGGGTTGCTTTGAGGGATAAAGGTGGATTTAAGAGATTTAAAAAGGCACTTGAAACTTTCGGTATTCCTCATTATGATTATGATGGAAATTTGGAATATGATTTGGATATTATTTTAGATAGATTGTTTTTACATGATTAAAAAAGAGAAAAGATGGAAAACTACATCGATAAAATCCACATCCCCCCTTTTAAGATACAGGGAATAAAATCAAAACTTGTTCCCTTAATCAAATCCTCTGTAGAAATCAATAAAAACACTACATGGATTGAGCCTTTTATGGGTTCTGGAGTAGTAGGTCTTAATATTGCTCCTGAAAATGCTATTTTTGCAGATTTAAACCCACATATTATTAATTTTTACAACCAATTGAAATCAAAAAAGATTACAGCTAATATTGTAAATGATTTTTTGTATGAACAAGGTGCTATGCTAGCACAAAAAGACATTGAACACTATTATTTTATCAGAGACCGTTTTAATAAAGATTTTAATCCTTTAGATTTTTTGTTTCTTAATCGTTCTTGTTTCAATGGTATGATTAGATTTAATAAAAACAACAAATTCAATGTCCCTTATGGTCACAAACCAAAAAGATTTGCTAAAGCTTATATCACCAAAATTGTCAATCAAGTAAAACATTTTGAATACATGATTCACACAAACAATTGGATCTTTATTTGTCAATCATATCAAGATACAATTTCTCAAGCAGATGATGAATCTTTTATCTACTGCGACCCACCTTATATTGGCAGACATGTTGACTATTATGACAGCTGGGACGAGTATGAAGAGTTGGATTTAAAGAAATGTTTATTAGAAAGCAAGGCAAGGTTTATGCTTTCTACATGGGATAACAATCAATATAGAACTAATCCATATTTAAACTCTATATGGCAGGGTTTCGAGAAAATCACCAAAGAGCATTTTTATTTCATTGGGGCTAAAGAAGACAACAGAAACTCCATGATAGAAGCTTTATTGACAAATTATACAATTATTACTAAAACAATTGTTAATACCCCTAATTGTGAACAATTAAAGGCATTTTAGTATGACTGATACTTTTACTTCAAAACCAAAACCCAAAAAACGATTTCATCTCATGATAAAGCCCTGCGGATATGAGTGTAATCTTTCCTGCTCATATTGCTATTATTTGCACAAAGAAAAGCTCTTCAACCAGCCACACAGCCCTCGAATGTCAGATGAAATCCTGAAATCAATTGTCCAACAATACATTGAGGGAAATGAACATGATAAGATAGTATTTTCTTGGCAGGGTGGAGAGCCTACCTTGATGGGAATAAACTTTTTTGAAAAATCTCTTGAATATCAAAATTTATACTGGTATGCAGGGAAAAATATAGAGAATACTCTGCAAACCAATGGAACTTTACTTACAGACGAATGGGCAGCCTTTTTAAAACAACACAATTTTTTGGTAGGCTTCTCTATTGATGGTCCTGAAAGCTTACATGATATACATCGTAAAGACAAAGGGGGCAATGGAACTTTCAAACGGGTGATGGAGGGGTTTAAATATCTCCAAAAATATAAAGTTCCATTTACTATTTTGACGACTGTAAACAGGCACAATGCCAAAAAACCTCTTGATGTATATCGCTTTTTGAGAAATGAACTTGGAGCGAACTATATTCAATTTAATCCGTGTGTAGAGCCAGTTTCCTTTCAAAAAGTCGCTCCTCATTATTGGGAAGAAGCCTTCATGCCAAAGCTTGGCACACCGCGTTCTCGTCCTGGTCGTAGTGAATCTGTAGTTACTAATTGGTCGGTAGAGCCTTTGGACTGGGGAAATTTTCTCTGCACTATTTTTGACCAATGGTATAAAAATGACCTTGGACAAGTATTAGTGAACTGGTTTGAAACTGCAGTCGCTCAGACTTTGCAGCTTCCAGCTCAAATATGTCTGACAGGTGAAATCTGTGGTAAAGGTCTGGCAATAGAGCATACTGGCGATGTTTTCTCTTGTGACCATTATGTTTATCCAGAATATTTTCTGGGAAATATAGAAAAGAAAAAACTCGTGGACATGGCTTTTTGTGAGAGGCAGCAAAATTTTGGCTTTTATAAGCGTAATTCTTTACCTCAATACTGCTTAAACTGTCCACATGGAGTTCTGTGCTGGGGACAATGTCCTCGACATCGATTTTTGAGGAGTCCTGATGGGGAGGTAGGATTGAATTATCTTTGCTCTGGTTTTAAAATTTTTTATTCCCAGAAAAAGCAGGTTATACGGCAAATAGCGGCACAATGTTGATTTTTTTTTTAACACAGAGATGAAAGAGAAGACACAGAGAGCACAGAGAGAACTATCAGTAAGTTTTGACAGAATATATTCTGTCGAAACAAAGCACCTGCATAGACATAAGTCTTGACAGAATATATTCTGTCACAACAAAACACATGCACAGACATAAGTTTCGACAGAATATATTCTGTCGCAACATATCATCTGCACTACAGATTGAGCCACAAAGCAGGACGAACTCCACCAGTATTGAGGTTGACACTGTAACCACTTACATATAGGTAACCATCATGGAATACGCTACTAGCATAGTAATTAGTGTGACCAGGCGAGCGCAACCACCAAAAAGAAGCCGACCCATTAAAAGTCGCAATCCGATTTGAATTATACTGATCATTAATCCAGGTAGCTCCAGGAGGTCTATTTTCTAGCTGCCCACTATCTCCAAAATACTGCACTACCTCGGCAATACTCAAGAGAAATATCCTATCATTTGTATTTGCTCCCCCTGGTGCGTCATACCATTGATTATCTAGATTAACATTTGTAACCTGCACTATCCGAGACCTATCCTCATTGGAAAATGCACTGGAATTGTAAAAATCACCATTTAGATATGCCCGCAGACTACAATCTGCCCAGGTGATAGTTTCATAAGAGGTATGATAAACCCGCCGCTCGATAATATTCTCACTCACTATCAATGCTTGTCCACCCTGTATGTCAAGCACATGCCAATTGTATGCTCCAAACGGAATAATATCACCGATATGGACTGTAGTACTCAGTAAATGCACAGCATGAGTTACTGTTTGATTTTGAACAGATAAAGTCTCATCGATAAAGGGATGATAGCCAGAGTGACTGACTATAACAGAATACAGACCAAAGGGAATATTTGTGAGTATGACAGAGGAGCTGGTAGCTGTCTCTTGATATGCATCTCCTGTATGATTTTGTAATATGACTGTCGCCCCAATGACAGAGCCATCATCTGAGGTCGTGAAATTTATCATGACAGTGGCAGTGGGAATGGGTGGATCAGGAGGTTCTGGTTTTGTAGAGTTGTTATCGCAGCTGTTGAATAGCAGCATAAGGCATGTTATCGTTATCAAGAGGGTAATAATTTTTGATGTTTTCATAAGATCTCCAATTTTTTGATTTTGCACAAAAAAAATCAAGGGGGTGTTTTTGTCAAGCATTTTATGAGTTACAAGTTACAAGTTACAAGTGGATCACCCCCGAAAATAAGTATGTCAGTATCTTTTGTGTTTTTTAACACAGAGTTTTTGAGTTTTTTCTTTTTAACACAGAGTTTTTGAGAGGACACAGAGTTCACAGAGAATATATTTTAATTAATAAATAAATTATCATTCATACTCTGTGCTCTCTGTGTCCTCTCAAAAACTCTGTGTTAAAAAAAACTCTGTGTGCTCTGTGTCTTCTCTGTCTTCTCTGTGTAAAAAAAACTCTGTTTACTCTCAAATCCTCTTTTTAATATCTTCACGCTCTGACCTTTGGGTGCATGGGGGGGGAATCATATTTATTTACCGACACCAATAAGCCGCAGAATATTCTCGCTTGTAACCTTTCTTTGTGTTTCTGGGTGAAGTAAATCTACTAGCTGATAATATTTTGTGATTTCTTGAGGATATGTTTCCCAGCGAGCTACTTTGTCGCTTCCTATCATAAATCTATCTGGGTATCTATTCATAAGAGCAGCCCAGTCGGTGATATTTGGAACAATATAGTCCTCAAAGACTACCCATGAGATGTCAAAGAAAAGATTGTCGTTTTCAGCCAGCATATTGTCAGTTATTTCCAGTAAATTTGGTATTTCTATGCGGCGAGAGATACCTACATGAGCCCAGATGATATTTGCATTTCTGTTGTGTGAAAGAGCTCTTTTCATTTCATCGAGATAAAGCACCTCTGACATATATACACCTGTGATGTTATGATGAAGAAGCACAGGCATATTCAGTTCAGCTGCAAGATCATAGACTTTTAAAAGAGCAGGATGGTCAGCTCTGGGCGGCTCACCATAAGTAAGTGCAGTGAGGTCGTCATGCCTGCTCATTAGCTCACCTATACCATAAAATCGACCAGGATATAAGTCTAATACCTGCTGGATATACCTTGCGGCATTTTTGTCGTTTGGATTGATACCACCGACAAAAGGAAAGAACCTGTCTTGCACTTCCTCTGGTTGCTGAAGTAAAGCCTGCATCATAAAAAAGTCTGTAGCACTGAAATAGTATGCACGGGAATCATTGCTGAGATAATATGCAGGTTCGTTTGGAGCGTGTTCGTCCCATTGTTTTGCCATTGGCATACCAAAAATCACGGCATGTGAGACATTTGCCTCGTCCATCTTTTCAATGAGGCTTGAAAAGCCATCTGTGCTTTGTGTGAAATCCAGATAATGTAAATGGGTGTCGATGATAGAGTATTCACTGGCGAATACAAGGCTATAGCTAAATAAAGCTACGGTAAAAATTATAACAAAAATGCGGTTTTTTGTGATATTCATTGATATCCTCCGATTGTCTTTTTTGTCAATTTATTTGGATATAGTATTTTGTCAATCAAAACTTTGATTGTAGCTCTTTACATGATTTTGATTGACAAAATTTGATTGTTTTGATTTTTTGTTTTATGGTTTTGTACGGAACGGATTTATCCGCTTTCGAAAATATGGAAAACAAAAATCGGAACGGCTGAAGGCGTTCCCTACAAAGGCGGAACGGCTGAAGGCGTTCCCTACAAAGGCGGAACGGGTAAATGCGTTCCCCACAAAGGCGGAACGGGTAAATGCGTTCCCTACAAAAAATATGAAAAAAGAGAAAAATAGATTTAAATCACAGATAGGTGTTGCAAACAAGATGCCGCAGTTCCAGTCATCGAGCGGCAAACTCAAAAGAGAGCTAACACTACTTTCTGCCACTGCGATAGTTGTAGGCAATGTGATAGGTTCAGGTATATTTGCAGCTCCTCAGGGTTTAGCTGCATCATCGACACCGCTTTGGACTATGTTAGCATGGGTAATCACCGGTATAGGCTCTTTACTGATAGCTTTGTCCTTTGCCAATCTTGGGACAAAATATCCAGAGTCTGGTGGTCCAGTAGTTTATACTCAAAAAGCCTTTGGTGATGCGACAGCATTCATGGTATCCTTTACATTTTTGGTTGGTTTGATGATAGGAAATGCAGCTATAATAACGACATTAGTTCGTTACCTATCAGAAGTTTTTCCTATATTTGGCTCATCATTTCCAGCATTTTTTGTAGAATCAGCTATGCTTTGGGGTTTCACTTTGATAAATATCAGAGGAGTCAAGGGAGCTGGTTTAGTTTCTCAATACGCTCTCGGCATAAAAATCTTTGCTTTGGGCTTATTTATCATAATTGGGATAATAGGTTTTGATATGGCAAATTTATATACAGTTTCAGAACAAGTGCTTGAAACAACAGGTGGAAGTGGCTTTAGTAAGACTTTACCAATAGCAATAGGTATCACATTATGGTCTTTTATAGGGATAGAAAGTGCTGCAATGGCAGGTGGAGAAGTAGTAAATCCAGATAAAAACATAAGAAAAAGCACTATCTACGGAACTTTATTGACAATTTTGATTTATATGATAATCAGTTTTGTAGCTATGGGTGCAATGAACCAAAGTGATTTGGCAAATCAAACTGCTCCATTAGCTGAAATTTTGAACAAAATTACAGGGACTACCTTTGGAGGGAAGTTTTTTGCTATGTGCATTGTACTTGGTGGAATAGGCTCTGGTTCAGGCTGGATATTGACAACAGGGCGTGCTGGATATTCAATGGCAAAAGATGGCTTTTTTCCAAAGAGATTTGCTGGTATAAATGAAAAAACAGGAACTCCCATATTTGCCCTAGTATTTGCCTCTATCATCACAAATCTATTCTTTTTATTTAGCTTTATAGGTCTTAGGCAAGCCTTTGATTATTTAATAGCACTCGCATCATTGACTATGATGCCCGCCTATATCTTTAGCTGTTTTGCCGAAATAAAACTGCTTTCCAAAATTGAAGGTGAACTGACATTCTTGATATTTATCAAAAAGAGTATCCTACCGCTCCTTGCTTCAGTTTATGTTTTGTATGTAATCTACGCTATAGGCGCAGAATATGCTTTATTTACATTTATTTTGATGCTTGCAGGGATACCGATATACATTTTTACCAAAAAGCAGAGAGAAGCTACTGATAAGGAAATGTAAATTAGAAAGTATAACACATAAATATTTCTGAATTTTCTTTACTTCTTTTTCATTTATATACTTCTTTATAAAGAGGTTTATAAGAGATAGCTATGAGGATGGCTCGAATATCTCGGACATATACGAGCCAACTTCCTTTCAAATCGGAAGTAACTATGTCCCTTATTGATAAAATGAGGTAGCGTTAAACCATAAATAGAGATAAAATCCTAATTTACTTATTTCAAGCATAAAAAAGAGATTAAGAAAAAAAAATAATATACATAAGTCCTTGATTTATAAATGTGTTTAAAAAAAAATAAAAAAAAAACATTAAAAAATAAAAAAAATTGTTGACAAAAAACCTTGATTGAATTTTTTTGTCTGAAAACGATGTTTTATTTTCTAAAATGACAAAATAGTCTCTATAAAGTGAGTAAAATAAAGGTTTTCTCATTTTGAAGTAGTTTTTGTAATTTTTGCTTTTTTAGTGCCGATGTAGCTCAATGGTAGAGCAAGTGATTTGTAATCACTAGGTTGGGGGTTCGATTCCCTTCATCGGCTCCATACATTTTTTGGATGGTGAGGTTCCCGAGCGGCCAAAGGGAAGAGACTGTAAATCTCTCGTCGAAGACTTCGGAGGTTCGAATCCTCCCCTCACCACCATAGCGATAGAAAATAGACAATTTCATTGTAGGTTCGGCAAGTTATAAACGAGTCAAAGTTTGGCAATGGATGATACAAAAATTTAAAGTGATGCGGGAGTAGCTCAGTTGGCTAGAGCATCAGCCTTCCAAGCTGAGGGTCGCCGGTTCGAACCCGGTTTCCCGCTCCATTTTTTTTGTAGAGAACTCAATATAAGATTCTTGGGAGATTGGAACAGATAAAATCAGTTTTCTACAAAGTGAAACAACGGCGATACGCCTTTGCTCCAGATTAGAGAATGCTCATATAGCTCAGCCGGTAGAGCACTTCCTTGGTAAGGAAGAGGTCACCGATTCAAGTTCGGTTATGAGCTCCATTTTTAAGTAATCGCTGTTTAGACAGTAAAGTAGATGTAAATAATATTTAGATAATACCTTGGAGGTAAAAATGGCAAAAGAAAAATTTGTTAGAAATAAACCGCATGTAAATGTCGGGACTATAGGTCATGTAGATCATGGAAAGACGACACTGACAGCGGCAATAACAAGCTATTTATCAAAAAGAGGTGGCGGTCAAGCTCGCTCTTTTGATTCTATTGACAATGCACCTGAGGAGAAAGAGCGTGGTATCACGATAGCCACTTCTCATGTCGAGTATCAAACCGAATCTCGCCATTATGCTCATGTGGATTGTCCTGGTCATGCGGACTATGTAAAAAATATGATAACTGGTGCAGCTCAAATGGATGGAGCAATTCTTGTAGTCAGTGCATTTGATGGACCAATGCCTCAAACTCGCGAACATATCTTGCTTGCTCGTCAGGTAGGTGTTCCAGCTATGGTAGTATTTTTGAATAAATGTGATATGGTTGATGATGAAGAATTACTCGACCTTGTAGAACTTGAAGTGAGAGATTTATTAAACAAATACAAGTTTCCTGGCGATGACATACCTTTTGTCCGTGGCTCGGCTCTTAGAGCATTGAATGAGGAGCCAGATGGCGAAGCAAATATCCAAGAGCTCATGGACACCGTAGATAAATACATTCCTACACCTGAAAGAGAAAAAGATAAACCTTTCCTCATGCCTGTAGAAGATGTATTCTCTATACCTGGTAGAGGCACAGTAGCAACTGGTAGGTTAGAACGCGGTAGCATCAAACTCAATGATAAAGCTGAAAGAGTAGGTATCAGAGAGACTGTTGAAACTACTGTTACAGGTATAGAAATGTTTCGTAAACTTATGGATACATGTGAAGCTGGCGACAATGTAGGTCTCTTGTTGCGTGGACTCGGCAAAACCGATGTCGAAAGAGGGATGGTTCTCGCAAAACCAAAATCAATCACACCTCACACTGTTTTCAAAGGTGAGACTTATGTTTTGACCCAAAACGAGGGTGGTAGACATAAACCTTTCTTTTCAGGATATAGACCTCAGTTTTATTTTAGAACAACGGATGTTACAGGTTCATTAAACTTACCAGAGGGTGTAGAAATGGTTATGCCTGGTGACAACATCACAGTTTCAGTAGAGCTTATACAGCCTATCGCAATGGAGCAAGGTCTCCGTTTTGCTATCCGTGAGGGTGGAAAAACTATCGGTGCTGGTGTTGTGGGTGAAGTAGTTAAGTAGAATGCAGAATGCAGAGAAGGGATTGAAAGATGAGAGATTTGGTAATATTAGCCTGTGAAGATTGCAAAAATCGTAACTATACAACGACAAAAAACAAAAGAAAGCATCCGAATAGGCTTGAGTTTAGGAAATTTTGTCCTTTTTGTAGAAAACACACAGCTCATAAGCAGACTAGATAGGAAATAAAAAATAAGAATGCAGAATGCAGAAATAAAATTTCTGCATTCTCATTTCTAATTTATCATTTATATATAGTGCAGGACAGTAGTTCAATCGGTAGAGCATCGGTCTCCAAAACCGAAAGTTGCGGGTTCGAGACCTGCCTGTCCTGCCATAAAAGAAAGGGTTGTTATTTTAATCTAATTTAAGGGAGAAATGATGATAGACAAGATAAAAAAGTTTTTTAAAGACATGATAAAAGAAATGAAATTGGTAACATGGCCGACAAAATATGACATCAAAGAAGGCACTACTGTAGTCGTAATTATGTCCGCAATTGTTGGTATATTTCTGGCAACAGTTGACCAGATTTTTACATTTATAACTAGTTTTATTTATTAAAGATAAAAGGTGTATCATAGATGAATTGGTATGTTTTGCACACATATACTGCTCAAGAAGACAATGTCAAAGAGATGATTTTTAAGGGTATTAAAGACACTGAAATGGAAGGTTTAGTTGGTGAAATACTTGTCCCAAAGCAAAAGACATATATCATCCGTGATGGCAAAAAGATAGAGCGTGAGAAAAAGATTTTTAATAGCTATATCATTGTCCAATGTGAGCTTACTCCCAAATTATACACTTATATCGTCAATCTACCTGGTGTAACAACATTTCTTGGGGGAAAGAGTCCAGAGAAACTTCCTCAAAATGAAATTGATAGATTGCTGGGCATAGATGAACGCGGTAAAGACAAAGTAAGCTCGTCTCATGAATTTTTCCCAAAAGATAAAATAAAAATTATAAATGGTCCATTTGCCGACTTTGAGGGGATTGTCGATAAAATCATCTCAGATAATGAAAAACTTGTCGTCAATGTTACTGTTTTTGGTAGAGTAACACCTGTTGAAGTAAATATGGATCAGGTGGAACTGTTATAAGAATTAAGAATTTTAGGATTAAGCATTAAGAATAAAGGATTTTTATACAAAAAGAGGTAAATAAAAATGGTAAAACCAAAAGATGTCGCTCAAATCATAAAACTACAATTACCCGCAGGTAAAGCAACCCCTGCACCACCAGTGGGACCTGCACTAGGACAAGCTGGTGTCAATATTCCTGATTTTTGCCGTCAGTTCAATGAAAAGACAGCAGATCAGCCGGGTATGGTCTACCCCGTAGTAATTTATGTTACAAAGAAAAAAACTTTTACATTTGAGATAAAAACACCACCTGCTGCAATTTTGATAAAAAAGGAAGCTGCTCTTGCAAAAGGAGCAAGCACTCCAAACAAACAACCAGCAGTAGGTAGTATAAATAAAGAACAACTAAAAAAAATTGCACAATTAAAGATGCAAGATATGAATTGTTATTCTTTGGAATCCGCTATGAGTATGATCGCAGGTACTGCAAGGAGCATGGGTGTTACTATTCAGTAGCTATATTCCCGTTGCTATGTCGCAGGAGATTATGTTCAAGGGCTGAAAGGTAATAGTTACAAGTTACAAGTTACAAGTTACAAGTTATGAGTTACAAGATACAAGTAATGAGTTTCGAGCTATTATCAAGCCTTTAAAGGAGACTAGATGAAGAGAAGTAAACGGTACAAACAGTCTTTGCAGCTGGTGAATCGATTACAGCATTATGAGCTTGATGAAGCTCTAAGTTTGCTAAAAAAGATGCCACCTGCAAAGTTTAATGAGACAGTTGAATTGCATTTCAATCTGGGCGTAGACCCGCGTAAAGCGGACCAGCAGATACGCAATTCAGTAGTCTTACCAAACGGAACAGGTAAAGATGTTCGTGTTTTAGTATTTGCAGAAGGCGATAAAGCCGATGAAGCAACAAATGCGGGTGCAGATTTTGTCGGGGTCGATGAGCTTGTAGAAAAGATATCTGGAGGCTGGTTTGATTTCGATGTGGTCATAGCTACACCGAATCTAATGGGAAAAATAGGAAAATTAGGAAGGATACTCGGTCCAAGGAATCTGATGCCAAATCCAAAAGTGGGCACAGTAACGATGGATGTCGGGAAAGCCGTAGGCGAAGTGAAATCTGGTAAGGTAGCTTATCGTGTCGACAAATTTGGTAATCTACATATACCGACAGGTAAGCTAAGCTTTGAAAACGACAAACTGAAAGAGAATATTTTAACAGTCGTTTCTGCTATATTAAAGGACCGTCCTGCAACTGCTAAAGGCAATTATATGAGGTCGATAACCCTAACCACGACTATGAATCCCAGTGTGAAACTCAATGTAAACTCAGTAACCATTGAGGCAAAAAAATAGAGGTGAAGTATGGCAAGTATTAAAGAGTATAAATTAAACAATGTAGAAAACATCAAGGATAGACTTGATGGAGCACGCGCGATTGTACTAGTGGATTACAAAGGAATAACAGTAGAAGAGGTCAACAAGCTACGAAATAATTTTCGTGCTGAGAAAGTTGACTACTTCATATCCAAGAATACTTGGATAAAGATAGCACTAAATCAATTGGGTATCAATGATTTAGATGATTTTCTAAAGGGACCAACTGCTGTAGCTGTTTCAAAAAAAGACGAAGTAGCACCAGCGAGAGTCCTAAAGAAATTTGTAGAAACCGAAGTCGAAAAAAAAGAGATTTGCGGTTTCAAAATAGGTTTAATAGGTGGAAGCTTATTCCAACCTAATCAATTGACCCAACTCGCAGAATTGCCAGCTAAAGAGGAGCTTATAGCAAAAGTTCTTTATGGATTTAATGCACCAATATCTGGCTTTGTTGGTGTCCTGGGCGGTATCATCCGCAAATTTGCTCTGGCTATTGATGCAGTTGCAAAACAAAAAGCTGAAAAAAACTAAACCAAATATTTGGAGGAAAAAATGTCTGATAAAATACAACAAATAGTCGAAATGGTAGAAAGTCTAACCGTTCTTGAACTTAATGGATTGGTTAAGACTTTAGAAGAAAAATTCGGAGTTACAGCAGCTGCTCCAGTTGCAGTAGCAGTCGGTCCCGCAACAGCCGTTGCAGAAGTAGAAGAAAAAACAGAATTTAACCTTATATTAGCATCTGCAGGCGACAAAAAAATCAATGTTATCAAGGTTGTTAGAGAATTAACAAACGGGGTACTTGGACTGAAAGAAGCAAAAGAGCTTGTTGATGGAGCTCCAAAAGTAGTCCTTGAAAATGTTGAGAAGAATGTAGCTGAAGCGGCAAAAGCAAAACTTGAAGAAGTCGGTGCCACTGTTGAGATAAAATAGTAGTTTTTGTGCCAAGTGTTCTTTAAAACTGCGAAATATTTTCTATAGGATACCCTTTGGAGTTGTTTTCTACCAAAAAGGAATTATGGACGACGGGTAATCAGCTTGATTACCCGTCTTATTTCCGAATGTTACTAAATAATGCTGTTTCAAAAATCAATCGTAGACTTTTTTTCAAAAACAGTGTTCAATCGATATTTATCTCAATATTCTTTATAATGTCTACAAAAAAAGAAATCTATTATTATGATTTTAAAAACACCTGAACCCGAAGCATTTTTAAGAGTAACATCTATACTTTAAAACACCTTATCAATAGCTGAAATATACTTTTCAGCACCAGCACGCTATAACAATCTTATAAATAAGAAAGGAGTTGACTTTTGAAAACTGTCAAAAGTTTTTCCAAAATAACAAAAAAATTCGTAGAACTCGGGATACCTAAAATGGAGGTCCCAAATCTAATCAAAGCTCAGGTAGATTCATATAATTCCTTTTTACAAAGGAATATACACCCAAATGAGCGTCAAGACCAAGGTCTCCAATATGTTTTCAATTCAATTTTCCCTATAAAAGATACAAAAGGATTTTATAGGCTTGAGTTCTCAGATTATGTTATATTGAAAGAGAAATACGATACAGATGAATGTGTCGAGAGAAATTTGACCTATAATGCTCCTATCAGAGCAAAAATGCGCCTCGTGATTCATGATGAGGAAGCCTTGAAAACTTCCAAAGAGGAGAGAGTAAAATCAATAGTTGAACAAGAAGTTTATCTAGGTGATATCCCCCTAATAACAAGTCAAGGAACTTTTATCATCAATGGTGCAGAAAGGGTAATCATTAGCCAAGTGCATCGCTCTCCTGGTGTATTTATGACTGAGGAAGAGGGAACAGCAGGTAGTAAACCTACCTATTCGGCTAAAGTAATCCCTCAAAAAGGTTCTTGGATAGAATTTGTCATAGATACTCATGATGTCATGTATGTTTATATCGATAATAGGCGAAAATTACCTGTTACGACCTTTTTGAGATATATTGGAATATCTTCAGATGAAGATATTAGGAAATTATTTTATACTTCTGAACAGATCTTGGTCGAAGAATCAAAAGACAGGTATCTGGCTGAAGCAGTATATGATCCAAAGAATGAAGTAATGCTTGCAGATGCGAATGCCTTGATAACAGACGATTTGAGGTCAATTTTCCTAAGTGAGAAAATAACAAAAGTCAAGGTAGTAACACTAGATTGTGAACAAAATAGAAAACTACTTGAAAACTCTATCGCAAAGGATACATCAAAAACCCAAGGTGAAGCAGCAATCAAGATATACAACCAAATCAAACCAAATGAAGAAGTAGTAGATGAAGTTGCTTTAGCCTTTTTGGATAGAATCTTTTTTGATGATAAAAGATATTCTCTAGGTGAAGTAGGTAGATATAAGGTCAATAAAAGGCTAAAAATAGATTTACCTTCAAATCAATTTACATTAACCAACACGGATATCATAGCTATAGTCTCAAAATTGATAGAAGTATATAAGGGTGACTCCGAAATAGATGACATCGACCATTTATCTAATCGCCGCATAAGAACAATAGGTGAGCTAATGGAAGAGCAGTATCAAATAGGTCTCTCAAGAGTTGCAAGGACAGCCACAGAAAGACTCAGTATAGCCAATTCAGACGAAGTTACTGTCCATGAAATCATCAATCCTAATGCTCTCACTAGCGTTGTAAATTCTTTCTTTTTGACTGGTCAATTGTCTCAGTTTATGGAGCAAACAAATCCTCTCGCAGCAATTAAACACAAAAGAGCATTATCAGCTCTCGGTCCAGGAGGACTCGCTAGGGATAGAGCTGGTTTTGAAGTTCGAGATGTTCACTATTCACATTATGGAAGAATCTGTCCTATTGAGACCCCAGAGGGACCTAATATAGGATTGATAGTTTCACCAGCATTATTCTCAAAACTAAATAGATATGGTTTTTTAGAAACCCCCTATATCAAGATTGAAGATGGAAAAGTTACAAGTGAAGTAGTATATCTTGACCCATTAGAAGAGGACGATTACATCATTGCTCAAGCAAATGCAAACATAGATGAGAACAGATTTTTATCTGATGAATTGATATTTGCTAGAGAAAAAGAGGACTATGTCCAAGCAAGACCTACTGATGTTCAGTATATGGATGTGGCACCACAGCAAATAGTTTCTGTTTCAGCAGCTTTGATACCCTTTTTGGAGCATGATGATGCGAATAGAGCATTGATGGGTTCAAATATGCAGCGTCAATCTGTGCCTCTACTTTATCCAGAAGCTCCTGTCATTGGAACTGGATTAGAAAAGATAGTAGCAAGAGATTCTGGAACCTGTGCAGTAGCTCCTTATGACGGAGTAGTAGTAAATGTAACTTCAGAATACATAGATATCTTACCTAAAGATACATCAGAGCTAAGTATCGATTTATCTTCCAGCAATCGTATTCATTTAAAAAAGTTTTTGAGGTCAAATCAAGACACTTGTGTAAACCAAAAACCGATAGTAAAAATTGGTCAGGAAGTAAAAATGGGTCAGCAAATCAGCGATGGACCCTGTATAGATCATGATCGTCTTGCTCTCGGCAGAAACCTATTAGTAGCATTTATGCCCTGGTTTGGTTACAATTACGAAGATGCTATCATCTTAAACGAAAATGTAGCCCGTGAAGACATCTTAACCTCAATTTATATCGAAGTTCAAGAAGTGATGGTGCGAAATACCAAGACAGGTAAAGAGGAGCTAGCTTATGACATCCCTAATGTGCCTCTACAAGCAGCTCGAAACCTCGACAAGACAGGTATCATTAGAGTAGGTTCTGCTATCCGCCCTGGCGACATCATTGTAGGAAAAATCACGCCGAAATCAGTCGATATTGACCCTTCCCCAGAGGAAACCTTGATGCGAGCTTTATTTGGTGATAGAGCTGGAGATTTTCAAAATACTTCATTGAAAGCCAAGCCAGGGATGGAGGGTGTAGTAATCGATGTCAAAGTGTTTTCAAGGTTTGAGGACACAGTTGATTATGAAGAGGAAAAGAAAGTAGAATTAGACAAATTAAAAAGAGAAAGAGAAGAAAACATAAGACGAATTGATGAGTTTTTGAAAAAGAAACTAAGCACCATACTATTAGGTGAGGAAACTCTAAATCTCATTGATGAAAAAGAAAATCACTTTATCACTCCTGGCACAAAAATTTCTGAAGAAAGTATAAAAAAGATAAATTTTAAGAAATTGAAGCTCGATGTAGAGATGGTCAAAAACCCAGAAGTAAACAAAACTATTTATTATGAAATAGTCAAAAAAGTCAAGGATGCTTACGATGAAGCTGAAAATATTTTCAAAAAGAAAAGAGAAAGGCTAAAACACGGAGATGAACTACAATATGGTGTCCTAAAAATGGTCAAAGTCTATATAGCCAAAAAACGAAAAGTACAAGTCGGCGACAAAATGGCAGGTCGACACGGAAACAAAGGTGTCATCTCCAAAATCTGCCCTATTGAAGACATGCCCTTTATGAGCGATGGCACTCCTGTAGACATCATTTTAAACCCACTTGGAGTTCCTTCTCGTATGAATATAGGACAAATCATGGAGACCCATCTCGGCATGGCAGCAAAATCCCTAGGATATATCGTTGAAACTCCTGTCTTTGACGGTGCCGAACCCCATGAAATAGCTGATGAACTAAAAAAAGCTGGACTACCTGAAGATGGAAAACAATTGCTTTATGACGGGAAAACAGGGGAAGCTTTTAGAGAACGCGTTACTGTAGGTGTCATCTATATGCTTAAACTTAACCACCTCGTAGCCGATAAGATGCATGCTCGTTCTACAGGACCTTATTCTCTCATAACTCAACAACCTCTCGGTGGTAAAGCTCAACACGGTGGTCAAAGACTTGGTGAAATGGAAGTCTGGGCTCTCGAAGCCTACGGTGCAGCTGGTCTTCTTGAAGAAATGCTGACAATTAAATCAGACGATGTCGATGGTAGAACAAACGCCTATAAAGCTATCACTACAGGACATAATGTGCCAAAACCAGGCACTCCAGAGTCATTCAATGTCTTGATAAGTGAGTTGAAATCACTCTGTTTTGACATAGACTTTTTGACAGAGAAAGATATAAAGCAAATGAGAGCTGAAATTTAATGTTTTTTTCTGATTATAGAGATGAATTGAGAAGTTACAGAGAAATTCTGTAACTTCTCTGTAAGTCTTAAGTAGAGGGAAAAATGCAAGATATTAAATCTTATTATGATTATAATAAAAAAAAAATAGAATCATTGTCAGTAAAAGATGAAAATGAAGTAACATCAAGATATCCTGAGACTGCAGAGACTCAAGAAACTCTAGTACAGTATTTGTTAGGTAATAAGGGTGTATGGGATGATGAAGATGTGAAAATCATTGAAGAAATTGTAGATGAAAGGATGAAACTTTCATCAAATAAAGATGAAGTATGATATTTCTTGATACGAACATAATTTCTTATTGTCTAAGTCCGAACGAAAGAATAATAAATAAACTTGAAGAATCAATAACTAATGGAGAATCCATATATATAACCCTTTTAAATGTTTATGAAATTCTTAAAGGATTAAAATGGAGAAAAAATCTTACAAAAGAAAAATTTTTCAATGGTTTTCTAAAACGAGTTCAAGTAGCGAATATTGACGATGTTGTTGTAAGTCTCGCTACAGAGATATATGCAGATTTAAGAAGAAAAGGAAAAACAATAGGTGATATTGATATCCTAATAGCAGCAATAGTGATAAAAAACAACGGAATTCTAGTAACTAACAACACGAAACATTATGAAATTATCGAATCTCTGAAAATTGAAAATTGGTTATAATTCCGAGGTAAGAAATGATAGACAAAAGACAGAAAAACACCTCTTGGGCAAAAGGGACAAAAAAAGCAGTGATATTCGCCATAATGATGATTGTGGCAGTAGTCCTGTATGGTGAAAATAGAGAAATATCAAATTTATATAATGGAAATTTGGGAAAAAAAGTAGGTGGGTATATATCACTAGATACTAAATTTTCTCAGCTTGATGATAAATTAGGGATATTTCTAGGAGGACGGTTAGCTTTCATTTTAGACCATAACTTATCACTCGGTGTAGCAGGATTTGGATTACTCCCTGAACCTAAAGTCAATATTTTCTGTCCCGTTCAAGGACATGATTCCGCAAAAAATAGCTACCTTGAAGTTTTTTATGGTGGATTATTTGTAGAATATATTCATTTACCTACAGACTTAATACATTTTTCTGTAAATAATCTAATAGGTGTTGGTGGTATTGGCATTTCACATAATGAAGGAAATTTGAAGTCCTATCTGCAGCATAGTATGAAAGCATTTCTTTTCATAGAACCTTCCATCGATTTAAATTTAAACATTAGTAAAATTTTTAAGACAACACTCGGTGTAGGTTACCGCATTACTTCTGATACAACACTTAAATATGATGATAAAAAATTTGCATCGAGCTCTGTTATTGAAGGTTTTTCAATAAATTTTGGTTTAAAACTTGGTTCTTTTTAACTAAAACTGAAATAGGATAGAAGTATGTTTAAAAAAGTCAAAAGCCAGCTGGATATTTTACAGAAGTGAAGAAGAATGGTTTAATTAAAATAAGGAGATATAATGCGTCATTTCAATACAGCTGGACCAGTAAATCAACCTGATGCCTATAAAATAGACCCTCTTACTCGCTGGGACACAGAAGAAATTTTGAATCTGATTAAAGAACGAAAATACTTTATCTTACATGCTCCTCGTCAGACAGGGAAGACAAGCTGCTTACTGGCTTTGAGAGATTATTTAAATAAAGAGGGAACTTATTTTGCGTTTTATGCAAATTTTGAATTGGCTCAGGCTGCTCGGAATAATGCTAATGCTGGGATAAAGGCGATTGTTCATGAAATTGCAAGTAGAGTAGATGACTTACTAAAGAAAACACTTGATATGAACCAATTTATTAAAGATTATACACCGCATTTTGCAGAACATTCAGCTATTAGCACCATACTTAGTTTTGTCTGTGAAAATGTAAAAAAGCCTGTAGTTATGTTTATCGATGAAATAGATGCTTTAATAGGAGATACCATCCTTTCTGTTCTTAGACAGCTTCGAAGCGGGTATGACAAAAGACCAGACTTGTTTCCTTCCACCATTATCCTCTGTGGTGTCAGAGACATAAAAGACTATCGAATCCACACCAGCAATAATGAAATTATTACAGGAGGTAGTGCATTTAATATAAAAACTAAATCACTCAGTCTAGGAAACTTCTCAAGAGAAGAAGTGATAGAGCTATACAAACAACATTCCAATGAAACTGGACAACAATTCACTGAGGATTGCTTTAACCTAGTGATGGAATATACCAATGGTCAGCCCTGGCTTGTAAATGCTCTTGCTCGTGAAGTTACTTATGAAATGAAAGAAAATAGAGATAGAACCATTACTATCACACCTGAAAAACTTGAAATGGCAAAGGAAAGACTGATACTTGAACGCCAGACCCACCTTGACCAGCTCGTTGATAAACTACAAGAAGAAAGAGTGAGAAACATTATCAGTCCAATGATACTTGGAGTTGAAAGCGAACCAAACAAGGATGATATTCAATATTGCCTTGATCTCGGTTTGATAAAAAAAACATATCAAGGACTCGAAATCTCAAATGGTATTTATAGAGAGATTATTCCAAGAGAGCTGACTGATGCCGCACAAATAAATTTTTTACATATCTTTAAAAAATTTGATTGGATTGAAAAAGACGGTAGTTTGTCAATAAGAACAATGCTAAACTTATTTAGAGCATATTGGAATGAAAATAGCATGATTGTTACAGAAAAATGGGTTGGTTACCATGAAGCACTACCTCAGCTTATTCTCCAAGCCTTCCTGCAAAGAATAGTCAATGGAGGTGGCTACATAAATAGAGAATATGCTATAGGCAGAAAAAGAACGGATATAATGATTAAATGGAAATATTGCTTTCCCACTACCGAAGATGTAAACTGGCAAAACATCATCCTCGAAATAAAAACAATCAACAAAAAACAAAACTACAAAACAGTGAAAAACGAGGGTTTAGAGCAAACATCCGAATACGCAAAAATCTGTGGTGAAAAAGAAGCTCACCTATTGATATTTGACAAAGATAAAGGTAAAAAATGGAAAGCCCTAGAACCAAACGAGATAGTTGTATACGATGGTGTCAAAATCGAAATCTGGAAGTTTAGGTGAAATATGTTTAAGGAAGAGTATTGAAATGAATAAAATGAGTAAAAATCTGAATAATATTTATCTTATGAAGTTAATAAATACAGCTTTCAAGAGAAAATTTTCATTACATTTTGAGAAGAAAGAGTCTCTAAAATCGAAAACTATATATAATGATAATAAAAAAAACAACTATTTACCTCAGGAGGTAAAGTGAATTATTTACAGAAAAAAGAAAAAACAAGTCAAGATTATGATGCGGTCGCAATAAGAGTCGCATCTCCTGATAAGATCAGGACATGGTCAAATGGTGAAGTAATGAAACCAGAGACCCTGAATTACAGGACTTTGAAACCTGAGAAAGATGGTCTCTTTTGTGAGAAAATCTTTGGTCCTGAAAAAGACTACGAATGCAGCTGTGGCAAATACAAAAAGAGATCAGCTCAAAATATCATCTGCGATAGATGCGGTGTGGAAGTTACTACATCTCGTGTTCGTAGGAGCAGATTGGGACATATTGAGCTAGCAGTTCCTATAGCTCATATCTGGTTTGTAAAGAGCGGACCTTCAAAGATAGGAGTATTGCTTGATTTGACAATATCAAAGCTTGAGCGAGTATTGTATTATGAGTCATATATCGTAATTGATCCTGGTGAAGTTAACAGTCCCTACAAAAAATACGATTTAATAGATACTGATGAGTATTATGAAAAGAGAGATTCTTTTGGACCAAATTTTAAAACCAAAATGGGTGCTGAAGCTATAAGAATCCTTTTAGAAGAGATTAACTTAGAAGAAATGGTAGACGAGTTAAAAACTAGTATAATTTCCGAACCTTCTGCTATGAAAAAACAGAAATTTATAAAGAAATTAAAAATAGCAGATGCATTTTTAAGATCAGGTAACCGACCTGAATGGATGATACTTGAAGTCTTACCCATTTTACCTCCTACATTGAGACCTTTGGTAGCTCTTGAGGGCGGTAGGTTTGCTACTGCAGATTTTAATGATTTATACAGAAGAGTTGTTACCCGTAATAACAGACTCAAACAATTGCTTGAAATCAACGCCCCAGAGGTCATCTTGCGAAACGAAAAAAGAATGATGCAAGAGGCTATAGATGCTCTGATAGACAATTCTCGAAAATCAAGACCTGTTAAGGGTAGAGGAAATAGAGCCTTGAAAGCCCTAACTGACCAACTAAAGGGAAAACAAGGTCGTTTTCGACAAAACCTTCTTGGAAAACGAGTAGACTACTCTGGTCGTTCTGTGATTGTAGTGGGACCTCATTTAAAGATACATCAATGTGGATTACCAAAAGAAATGGCTCTCGAACTATTCAAACCCTTTATCATAGAAAGACTAGAAAAACTCGGAGAAATAGATAAGAACAAATCAGCAAAAAAACTGGTAGAAAAAAAACAACCTCAGATATGGAAAGTACTTGAAGAAGTAATAAGTGATTATCCTGTTCTACTAAATAGAGCTCCCACACTACATAAATTAGGTATACAAGGTTTTATGCCAATTTTAACAGAAGGTAAAGCAATAGAATTGCACCCAATGGTATGTACACCCTTTAATGCAGACTTTGATGGTGATCAGATGGCTGTTTATGTGCCTTTATCTCAAGAAGCTCAACTAGAAGCGAGGACACTCATGTTAGCCGCAAGGAACCTTCTTTTGCCAGCAAATGGAAAACTCGCTATGGCAGCTTCTCAGGACATAGTCCTTGGAAGTTATTATCTGACTACTACAGAAAACACAACTCAACCAGATGAAAAGATGATGAGAAGGTTTTGCAGTTTTAATGAAGCTATCATGGCTTATGAATATGAAGAAAATCTTCGTTTACAAAAAGGACGAGAAGTTCAAAACGATAGATTGAACCTTCACTCATGGATAGTTATAAAAATAGAGGGAAAAAATATCATTACCACTGTAGGTAGAGTGATTTTCAATTCTATCATTCCCAAACCAATCCCTTATCAAAATTTTACCTTTGACAAAGGAAAACTAAACGATATAGCCATGCTTTCTTATAATACAGTAGGTCAAGCAAGAACGGCTATTTTCCTCGATGAAATGAAAGAACTTGGATTTAAATACGCAACGAGGGCTGGAGTAACCTTTAGCTTTTCTGACATTGTAGTTCCAGTGGATAAAAAAGACATAGTATCAAAAACTGAAGTTGAAGTTAAAGAAATATTCCGTACTTATTACGAAGGTGGTATCACAGCTAAGGAGCGTTCAAGTAAAATCATAGATAAATGGAAATCTGCTACAGAAACGGTATCAGATGCCTTGATGGAAGAGCTATCACAGGATAGAAAAGGTTTCAACTCGATTTATATGATGTATCTATCAGGTGCTCGTGGTGGAAAAGACCAGATTAAACAGCTCGGTGGAATGCGTGGTCTCATGGCAAAACCAGCAAAAAGTACAGGAACAGGAGAAGCAGAGGTCATCGAAACTCCAATTAAATCAAATTTTAGAGAAGGTCTCACTGTTCTCGAATATTTCATATCTACACATGGTGCTAGAAAAGGACTTGCTGATACTGCACTAAAAACAGCTGAAGCTGGTTATTTGACAAGACGACTTGTGGATGTAGCTCAAAATTGTATAGTTTCAGAACTTGATTGTGGAACAATCGAAAGCATGGAAGTATCAGCTCTCAAAGAGGGTATCGAAACAATACAAACACTGAAAGATAGATTAAATGGTCGTTTTGCGGCAGATGACATCATAGACCCAATCACCGAAAATGTAATCGTTCACGCCAACGAATACATTAATGAAGAAAACGCAAAACTTATCCAAGACCACGGTATACATGCTGTTAAAATTCGCTCCGTTTTGACTTGTGAGTCCAAAAAAGGTATCTGTCAAAAATGTTATGGCAAAAACCTCGGCAACAACAAGCTCGTAACTTTTGGAGACCCTGTAGGTATCATCGCAGCACAAAGTATTGGAGAACCAGGAACACAGCTGACACTCAGAACATTCCATATCGGGGGTGTCGCTAGCACAGATATCGAAAAAGCTGAAGTTTCATCGGACTATGAAGGCATAGTAAAGTTTAGTAAAATAAATTATGTCGTCAACCAAAAAAACGAATTTTTCTCTGTTTCTCACATTGGTAGACTACACATAGTGGATGAAAATGACCATTCCGTAATACTCGGTGATTACAAAGTAGAATATGCAGCTACAATCTATGTTCGCGAAGACGGAAAGGTAGATAAAGGCACAAAATTATTTGCTTGGGATAGCTACAATAACCCTACAATCGCAGTCAGTGAGGGCAGACTTAAATTTGATAATTTCTTAAAAGATGTTAATTTCAAAGAGGAATATAGTGATATAACTGGACGAAGAGAAATTTCTATCATCGACTCCAAAGACCGCTCAAAACAACCGCAATTTATCATTACCAACCCAAAAAACAAAAAAGAAGAAAGAGTTCCATTACAAGCAGGTATGACAGTCGAAGTAGAAGATGGAGCTTATGTATATCCTGGTGATATTCTCGGAAAATCTTCGAGAGCTACTGCAAAACAAGGTGACATCACAGGTGGTCTCCCTAGAGTTCAAGACCTTTTTGAAGCAAGAACACCAAAGGATAAGGCAGTAGTGAGCTTTATATCAGGTAGAATAACAATAGGTGAACTGACCAAGGCAGGTCGCTTGATTTATGTAAAATCAGACTCTGGAGAAGAAGAAAAATACACTATTCCACCTGGGAAAAGAATCATAGTCCACCAAAACGACATCATAGAGTCTGGTGATGCTTTGTCAGATGGTTCACTTGACCCTCATGACATTTTATCAGCTAAAGGAATCAAAGCTGCTCAGCTATTGATTCTCAACGAAATCCAGGAAGTTTACAGAAAACAAGGTATAAAAATAGACGATAAACACATTTCTATCATCATCAGGCAAATGTTTAAGAAAGTCAGGATATTAAATCCAGGTCATTCAAAATTTTTAGAAGGTGAATTAGTAGAAAAAGACCTTGTTCTTACAGAAAATAAAAGATTAGAAACAGAAGAATTAAAAGACCGTGAAGGTAATTTAATAAAAGGAGAAGGTGCAACTTTTGAGCAAATGCTACTCGGTATCACAAAATCATCTTTGATGACCGAAAGCTGGCTCTCCGCCGCATCTTTCCAAGAGACAACAAAAGTGTTGACAGAAGCCGCAATCGAAGGTAAAATCGACTACCTAGAAGGCTTAAAAGAAAGCATCATCCTCGGTCATAGAATACCAGTGGGTACAGGGACCCGGTACTATATAGATATGGTCGAAAATGAGGTCAAACAAGGCAAAACTATGAAAGAAATCATTGAAATGTTTGCTCATCCAAAGAGTGAGGATACAGAAGCCGAAGACCTCGAATCGATGATGGATTATTAAAATTAATACGACAGAAAGCATTCTGTCAAAAAAATTTTTGGAGGAATTAAATAACAACATGCCAACTATTAACCAACTAGTTAGAAAAGGGCGAAAAACCCTTGCAGAAAAAAAGACCAATAGGGCACTTCAAGCTTGCCCACAAAGAAGAGGTGTATGCACAAGAGTTTATACTTCATCGCCTAAAAAACCAAACTCTGCTCTAAGAAAAATTGCCAGAGTTAGACTTACTAACGGTATCGAAGTTACCGCATACATTCCAGGTGAAGGGCACAATCTACAAGAACACTCAATCGTTCTTGTTAGAGGCGGTAGAGTAAAAGACTTACCAGGTGTCCGTTATCACATAGTTCGTGGAGCTCTTGACTGCTCTGGTGTTGACAAAAGAAAAACAAGTCGTTCTAAATACGGCTCAAAAAGACCTAAAACTAAATAAAGGAGATTTCAGATGCCAAGAAAAAGAAAAGCTATACAAAGAGAAATTTTACCAGACCCAAAATACAAATCTGTCCTCCTCAGCAAATTCATTAATTGTGTCATGAAAAGAGGAAAAAAGTCAATAGCCGAAAAAATAGTTTATGGCTCTCTCGAAATTTTAGGACAAAAAACTAAAAAAGACCCATTGGAAGTATTCCAGGAAGCTTTAGACAATGCGAGACCGCTAGTAAAAGTCGTTTCACGCAGAGTAGGTGGTTCAAACTATCAAATCCCAACAGAAGTTACTCAAAAAGCAGGAACTGCCATTGCTTTTCGCTGGATAATCAGCGTATCAAGAAATCGTTCTGAAAAAAGCATGAAAGAATGTCTGGCAGCAGAATTACTCGCAGCTTTCAAAAAAGAGGGAACAACCATCAAAAAAAGAGAGGATACTCACAAGATGGCAGAGGCAAATAAAGCTTTTGCTCATCTGAGATGGTAGTAAAAGATTGTGAACAAAATAAAACAATAGGAAAAGGCGGTGAAAACCGCCTTTTTCTGTGTGTAGATAAAAATATAATCTTTTTTTGCTTTCTCATTATAAAAAAGTCATATTTAGCTTGACAATATAACCTACTTTAAAAAAATGGACTTTTATAAATCATTAGATAGGGACTGCTCATGAAAAAACAAATTTTAATTGGTGCTGAATTTTTTGATAGGTTAATTGAAGAGAATTATTTTTACATAGACAAAACTATGTTTATCAAAGAACTTTTAGAAAATCGGGGAGGTGTTACATTGATAACACGACCTCGTCGTTTTGGTAAGACAATGAATTTGAGTATGTTAAGGTCATTCTTTGACATTACGAGAGATAGCAAGGCATTATTTGATGGTCTTAAAATTATGGAACACCAGGACATAATTGAAAAGCATCAAAACAAATACCCCGTAGTTTTTTTGACTTTAAAAAATGTAAATACAAATACTTTCGATGATGCAATAATTAATATTAGAGGTTTAATTTCCAAAATATTTCAGTATTATCTATACATATTTGAAAGCGACCTACTAAATACTTATCAAAAAGGTATTTTTGAGAGTTTATTATCAAGAAAATCAAATATTGAAGATTTAAAATCATCTCTTGAATTCCTTACAGAATGCCTCTACCTCTTTCATAAAAAGCGTGTAATCATTTTAATGGACGAATACGATGCCCCTCTTGATTGTTCTGTCAAAAATGGTTATTATAAAGAGATGATTGATTTTATGAGAGGATTCATGGGAAATGTCTTTAAAACAAACGATTTCTTGGAGTTTGGCGTTTTGACAGGCGTCTTGAGAATAGCACGCGAAAGTCTCTTTAGTAGTTTTAATAATCCAAAAATAAGTGGTATAATGGATAAATTATTCTCCACCTGTTTCGGTTTCACAGAAGAAGAGGTTAAAGATGCCTGCAAGACTTTAGATATAGAGAACTTATATCCTGAAATCAAAAAATGGTATGATGGCTATAGATTTGGTGGACAGGACATGTATAATCCATGGAGCATCACAGGATTTCTTGATGCTCAAGTTTTTGACGAATACTGGGTAAATACAGGGGATACAAGTGTCTTAAAGGATGTTTTTATTAAGGGTGATACCAAGCTAAAAGACGATTTAGCTGGACTTTTAACTGGTAAACCTATAATGATGAATTTTGAAGAAGCCTTTACATATCCTATCGAGTATGAAAGTTCAGACACATTTTGGTCTTTACTGCTCAGTGCTGGATATATAAAGCCTTGTAATGGTGCGAAAACAGAAAGATTTGCAGCTGAGCTTGTAAATAAAGAAATCAGTAATGTTTTTTCATATTATGCTAAAGAATGGTTAAAAAGGAAACAAATAACTATATCAGAGACCATACAAGATTTCGTCAAAAGCCTCCTACAAGGCGATGTTATAAGTGTCCAAACCATCCTCAATGAAGACCTTTTAAACAACCCCAGCTGCCATGATTTTAAAGCAGAAAATAGTTACCACATGTTCATCTTTGGCATCCTACTTGCTGTTTCTAATGATTATGTCGTTTACTCAAACCACGAATCAGGCAAAGGTCGGTCAGATTGCCTCATCAAACCCTTTGACAAAGACAAACACGCAGTGATTATAGAGTTTAAACATCTAAAAAAAGCTCCAAAAGAAAAAGAGGTGTTGGATACACTAAAAGATGAAGCAGAAAAAGGTCTCTCACAAATTAACGAAAAAGCCTACATCCACAATTTAAAACAAGAGGGCTACACAAAGATTTATAAATACAGCATCGCTTTTTACAAAAAAGATTGTGAAGTAGCGATGGAAACTGGGAACGCAGACATCCTGTCTGCAAAATAAACAAAAAGAGGTTAAAACATGAAAAAGATTATTATTATCTTACTTATCCTATCGACAGCAGCTTTATTGTCTGCACAAATTCCTTTACCATACCTTGAGGATTTCAATGCCTATACTAGCTACGAACTCCCCCCAGGTTGGACAGGTGATATGGACACCAATCCCTATGCGGGTGTTGATGGTTCACCCTGTCTCGCTGCCTTATTGGCTTTTGGTGTTACTTCAAGAAATGCCTTTACCCCACTTATTGGTCCCATCCTCGAAAACGCAAAACTGACCTTTGATTTTAGAGCGAGAGACCCTATTTTCCCGCAATTTCCTTTTCCCCTCGAGTATTCGACTATTCAGATACTTATTGGAGGCACAGAAATCTTTACGATTACTGAGGATAACTACACGCCTTCAATTAATTTAGCACCCTATACAGTTGATTTATCTGCTTTTGCTGGTCAAAACATCAATATTGAGTTCAAAGCTACCACTTCAGAGCGTTACGAAATGCTATTTGACAATGTCCATGTCTTTGTGGCACCACCTTTTGACCTTATTGCTCTTTCTTTGTCAGGGACTAGTTTCCCCTCCGTTGCTCTACCAGCAGCTTATGGCATAGATATTTACAATGCAGGCTCTCAAATTGCTTCAGGCTACACTGTAAAGCTAATGCGTGTAGCAACAGGTGGCGATATAGAGCTAGCAAGCACTACAGGAAATGACATAAACCCAGATAACACTCACACTACAATCCTCAATTGGACACCCCAGACTACAGGTGTCTTTCAAATATATGCTTACATAGACTTTGAGGAAGATACCAACCCAGCAGACAACACTACCCAAACAATGATGGTAAATGTCCAGCCTGAGGGGACAGAAGCTGTTATCATAGGTAACCCAAACTCGACCTCAAGGGATGTATCTATCCCGTTTCAAACTTATGAAGACTACGGTCTGACCCAGACTATCTATCATACCAGCGAGATTACTTCTGCTGGCTCTATCATACAAGTAGGTTATTCTTTCTTTGGACAGGGAGACATTCCTGCAGGATTCAGTGTAAAGCTCTATCTTGCCAATGTCATCAAGTCACATTTCATAACTCCCAATGATTGGATACCTTTTTCAAATTTTGAATTAGTCTATGATGGTATAGCTCCAATGAATGTTTCTGGCAGGCAAGATTATCTACTCACACTCGACACTCCTTTCCTCTATGTAGGTGATGACCTCGCTGTCATGGCTATTTCTGCTATGCCTACAGGGACTGGTAGTATAAGCTGGGAAAACGGACATTATATCATGGATGTAGCACAGTCGAGGACTCTTGTCGGAAATGGAAACGACACTCCTTTTGACCCTACAAATTACCCTACAGGCTGGTTTACTGCTATTATTCCTAATACTACCCTTATCTTTGACACTACGAGTGCAGGTGGCATACAAGGCACAATCACCAGCGATGGACTGCCTCTCGAAGGTGTAGAGGTCTCTATTGTCGAAAATGGCAGGATAGCCTTTACCGACATAAATGGTCAATATTTCCTTTCCAATCTATCACCAGGCACCTATACCATGACTGCCAAAAAGTTTATGTATCACCCTATCACGATAGAAAACATAGTCATAAACGAAGAGCCTATCACTATAAACATAGAAATGGAAATCATCCTCAATAGCATGCAGGCTATTTCTCTAAATGGTCCACGCATACTACATCAAGATACGGAAACTACCCATACTTTAACAGTTCTCAATGCAGGTGCTACTCCTCAGACCAGTTTTGACATCATCCTGATGAGGGTAGACAGCGATAATGAGGATATAGAAATAACGACTATTCCTATCAATCAAAATGTCCCCTCTGGTGCTACTGTCAATATTCCTTTTGATTGGACTCCTGATTTTCTCGGTTCACATCATATCTATGCTATCGTGGCTTTGGAAGAAAGTGAGATAAATGAGGAAAACATCTCCCCCACTCTGAGCATTGAAGTCGTTCCCGCTGGTGCTGTATTGACCTATCTTGGTGACCCTGAGAGCAATTTTTACAATCATGCAGTCCCTTATACTTTCCAATATCAAGCAAGCGTAACGCAGTCTATTTACGCAGATAGTGAAATTAATCAAGGTGGAGTAATCACGCATGTAGTTTACAATTTCAGAGGTGTTGGCACTATAAGTCCCAATTCTGTTTATAGGTTATATTTTGCTTCTGTTTCTCAAAACACTTTCCCTACAGAAAATTCATGGATACCTTTCAATCAATTCACACTCGCCTTTAGTGGCACATTACCGCTCAATATGACTGGTATTACTGATATTATCATCCCTTTACAAACGCCTTATATGCACGGTGGTGGAAATCTCGTTGTCCTTGCTCACAGAGTATTTGACCCCTCCACTTATGGCATCACAAACCAATGGCATGTTACAAGGCGTATGGATGCCTATAGAGTTTTACAGGTAGGTAGTTTTAATACCGACCTAAACCTAAACAATCTACCAAACGGACTTCAGATGAATTTCGTTCCCAATATGACCCTTATTTTCAACACTGATGATTTAGGTGAGCTTTCAGGAATAGTCTCACATGACAGTGTGCCTCTGCCAGATGTCCGTATAGAAATAAACAACACACCGAGATTTGCTATTTCCAATGCGTCTGGCTTTTACGAAATACCATACCTCATTCCAAATGACTACACTCTGACTGCCACAAAACACGGCTTCTATGACTTTAATGCCGACATCACAATCGTGCCAAATGAGCTAACTACTCTCGATATACCGATGATTGCTCTGCCTACTGTAACTGTTTCAGGAAAAGTCCTTGCTGGTGACACAAAACTGCCTATTGCGGGCTGCCTTGTATCCTTAAGAGGTTATGATGACTATGTCGGTATACTCACTGACAATCAAGGCAACTTCACGATAAATAATGTTTATGCGGGTTTCACCTATAATCTCGTTATTTCAAAGGAGGGTTATCTCCGTCATGAAATCCCAAATCTCGTAGTAGGAAACGAAGACCTTGTGATACCACCTATAGAACTTATCGAGAGAGCCTATCCACCATACAATGTCAGAGCTACTATAAATAGTGAAAATCAAGCTCACATCACTTGGACACCACCTGGCACAGGACAAAACACTATTTTCTCTCATGCCACTGGAAACACTATCTATGATGCTATAGGCACTCATTTTGAACTGGATTATACCTTTCAAGCATTTCATAGATATACATCACAGCAGCTTTACAATCTCGGAGTCGCAGGTGCCTATCTGACACAGATTTCTTTTATCCCCAATGAACATAATTCTATCTTTACTGTCAGAATTTACACTGGTGGCTACGATAATGCTGATTTCTTTCCAGGCACCCTCGTCTACCAGCAGAGAGTAACACAGCCAATAGTCTTACACACTTGGAACGATGTTACTCTCGATATCCCTTTTGAAATCCCTACCGATAGAGAAATGTGGATTGGCTACCAAGTATTTGTTCCCGCTGGTATGCCAGCAGGTATAGAGGCTGGACCTACCATAGATAGATATGGAAATCTCATACATTGGTTTGGAAATTGGTTCGCATTGACTTCAGAGGATATTCAAGGAAATTTCTTGATACGAGGATTGGCGGAGGGAAGCACAGGACCACTTGTCCTCAGTAGCAGAGATTTACAATCTCCGCATTTAATCCCCCCCCTTCCCCCCCAACTCATTCTTCATGAGGAGGGCAAAAAAGAGCATCCTTTTTCCACTCTCCATTCTCCATTAGCCATATCCCCTCACCTCTCCCCCACTCCCCAAGACACCAGACTCTTTGAGTCCTACACTATCTACAGGACACTCATAGAAGACATCACAAATGAGGAAAATTGGACTCTGCTTGGCTCTGGTCTCAGTGATAATGAGTTTCTGGACACTGATTGGGGGACTTTACCCACAGGTGCTTACAGATATGTAATAAAAGCTGTCTACACTGACGAAAATGTCTCTATCCCCGCCTTTTCAAACATGCTCTCTGTCGACATGGAAGCACCTGTAAACATCAATCTCACTACAGATAGCGGAAACCCCATCGTCAATGCTCTCATCCGATTGTCAAACACTGACGGAAACCCAGACCACATCTATCAGCAAACAGTCTCTACACCTACAGCACATTTCCCAGCAATCTGGCTTGGCACATACAACATCACCATCTCTATGTCTGGTTATGCCACCATCAGTGAACAAATAAACATCCCCAATGCAAGTCTCCAAGAATTTGACTTTATACTCCAGACCACTGAAAGTATCTTTTTTGAGAGTTTTGAAGCAGTCGGTATACCGTCTGGCTGGACAATAGTTGACGAGGACGGTGACGGTGAGGACTGGCTCGTCTATCACCACAATGAAGCAGGCTTTGCCCACACAGGCATTGGAGTCGCTGCCTCTGAGTCCTGGCGCTGGATAGATGATGAAAACGACCTCACTTTTACACCAGACAATTACCTCATCACACCACCTATTTACATACCAGACTATCAAAAGGCACATTTGCGATATTATGTTGCCTCACAAAACCCTACAAGACCTGTAGAAACATATTCTGTCCTCGTCTCAGCCATTTCAAACCCGTCGCCACATGATTTTATTGAACTTTTTAAAGAGTCCACTAATACTCATCTCTGGCGAGAAAGAACTGTTGACTTATCAGATTACACTGGATTGACTATCCACATTGCTTTGAGACATTTTGACTCAGTGGGTCAGCACGCTATCAAAATAGACGACTTTGAAATCTTTATCACAGGATACACTGATGACAAAGACTTTCCCAGCATACCTTTGACAAATGCCTTGCAGCAAAACTTCCCAAATCCTTTTAATCCTGAAACGACTATTTCCTTTGACAATTCCAGAGCTGGAAATGTCCTTATTGAAATCTTTAATATCAGAGGACAAAGAGTAAAAACTCTCATAAATGAGCATTATCAAGCAGGCACGCACCATGTCATCTGGTCGGGAGATGATGACTTTGGAAATCAAGTCGGTAGTGGTATCTATTTTTATCGAATGATTACGGACGATTTTACCCAGACAAAAAGGATGGTTCTTTTGAAATAAAGTAAAATTATGTAGGGAACGCATTTATCCGTTCCGTAAAAATTGATTCATCGATACATAACGGAACGGATAAATGCGTTCCCTACAAAAAAGATATAACAAATAATAATGCAGAATGCAGAAATAATATTTCTGCATTCTGCGTTCTTATTTCTGCTTTCTCAATACACTATCAAATGTTTATCCTGTATTTCTACATTCTCGCCCACCAGCTTCAAAATTCCCACACCTCTTTTCATTGCTTCTTCTTCTGCATTTTTGTCATAAGAAAAGCCAGCTATACCTAAATGAAACTTTTTACCAGCATATTGGGGATACATCTTTTTATAAAACTCTACTTTCCTGTCCACCAAATCTTTCACATCTTCTCTTTTTACTTTACTTTTTACTTCAATGATGACTACACTGTCGCCATTATGCATTACTATATCAAATTGTCCATCGACAACTTCTCCATTTGGCATCGAAAATGTGCCTTTTATATCATCCCCTACATAATTGTAGTTTATGCCACCAAACTGTTTGGTCCTTTTTAGAGACTCAAAAAAATAACTCTCTGCGTGCATTCCATAGCTTTTACTTAATCCACCCACTTCCTTTCTTGTTTCTTTGATGCTTGCGGTGAGTTCAGCGATTTGTTCGTCTGTCCTATCCATTGCTGCCCATACTTCCTCAAAAGTCTTTGCATACTTATCAATACTTTTCATGTCCTTTTACTCCTTATGTAATATTTGAAAACAATGATTTTTAAGTAAAGATTTTTGTCAAGTCTTTTTTCTGAGTAGCAATATAGATAAGTCTTCTATCATTATTTGTAAACTCCTTATTTTAATACTATTTATAAAACCTTCCTAAAGCCCTCCTGTAGCCTTCCTGTAGGTATCCTATTTAAACTATACAAAAATAAAGGGTTTACAATAAGAACACTTTAGGGAAAACTGCGAGCAAGTTCTTGAACTGCCCAACGAAAAATGAGTGGGGGAGGCAATAATGACTTTTCGGACTGGGGTCATAAAGAGTTCTCTAAAAAACCAAATTTATTATCAATTCTTAAATCTAAATTAAAAATTCTCTGTGTTAAAAAAAAATAAAAAAAAATACCCAGATTTGAAAATTCTTGTTGACAAAATACCCTCTTTAAAAAAAGTATAGCATTTGCTATGATATAAAGTGAAAAAAGGGAGTGTATTTTGATATTGATAGAGATAAATCCTTATAATAAAAGGCTTTTAGTTATCATCATTTCAAAAGAAAGAGAAATGGGTTTTTCTCACATAATACTACGGAACGGATAAATGCGTTCCCTACAGTGCGGAACGGATAAATGCGTTCCCTACAGTGCGGAACGGATAAATGCGTTCCCTACAGTGCGGAACGGATGAATGCGTTCTCTACAGTGCGGAACGGATGAATGCGTTCCCTACAAATAGGAAATAAAAAAAAATGTATATAAAGGAGACAGTATGAAAAAGTTATTTTTGATAACTGTTTTTTTGGTAGTCCTCGGACTATTACTAGCTCAGAATGTGAATTCTGTTCCTCAAATCGAGAGTGAACAAACCATCACATCTACAAGTCGCAACCTTTTCAACACAAGAGTTCGTGAAAAGACTGCAGACAATGAACAAAGGACGTTTCAAGTTCTAGAAAGTAGAACGACAATGAGACAAAACGCCCTTCCACTTCCTTATTTCGAAGATTTCGAAGATGGATATGGTAATGCAGAAGAAGCTCTCGAATCTATAGGCTGGACTGGACATCTTGGTTACTGGTCTGATATTTGGGAACTTGAAGACGATGACCAAGTCTTATGGATTAATCTCTATGACAATCCAACTCATCTTCACCAGTGGGGCATCACACCATTACTTGGACCTGTTACAACTGGAGCAGTTGAAATAGAGTTCGATTTTATGTTTATTGACTGGGATATTGAGCTTTACACTCTTTCTGGAAACGATAGAGTTATCGTATCTATTTCTACTACAGATACTCAAGTTTCAAGCTTTTCTCAAGTAGGTATTATTAATGCCAGCAACTATACCCCAGTGCTTGCATACACTACTTTTAGTGCTACTGCAAATGTTCCAACAGGTAGCAATATCTATGTGAAACTTGATTTCTATTTTGGAAGCCTTGACATTGATGATGACTATTTTGTCATAATAGACAATGTCTCTGTAACAGCTGTAGAAGGCTCCGACGACTACCTTCAAATCGGTGAGGGGACAGAAATATACTATTCTCCCGCTATGGTAGTTTTTGACTATTCTTATTCACAACTCATCTATTTACAATCAGAAATAAATATCTCTGGAAATGAAATTAATAAAATAGCTTTCCATTGGAATGGTGGTCTTGTAAGTCCACGAAACAAGATGTTTGAAATCTATATGGGACATACTACAGTAGACCATTTCCCAGAAACATGGCCTGTATACACAAACACGATACTTCCCATAGCAGGCTTGATGAAAGTCTTTGATGGCACAGTCAATCTGCCTGCTCAGGCAGCTTGGATAGAGATTGACCTCGATATACCTTTCCTTTACAACAATGTCCAAAATCTCGCTATCACTATAAATCAGACTATGCCTGGCAATCTTTCAGGTAGCGATATTCCTCTCGCAGGTAAGTTTTTTGCTACACCAACTCCAGAGGGGAACAACCGCGCAGAAGTCAGATACAGACCAGATGATAGAATTTATTTTGAAAGCATAGAGGATGAAGCACACAACTGGTATTGGCTCGACCCAATATTCAGAGATGCTGCAACGCCAAACATTAGACTCTATTTTGAGCCAGCCTCTACTAACCCACGCTTTACAATCACACCCACAGAGAAAAATTTTGGCACAGAGGGTGCAGGCGATACTTCACTTCCTACTACTTTTACCATCAGAAACATGGGTCTCGGTAACCTGACAATCCAATCTATCGCTATCACTGGAGCGGATGCTTCTCATTTTAATATCCCTGTGATGCCTGTATTGACTAATCCTCTTGCTTATCTTGGCTCTATCAGCTTTGATGTAGTATTTTCACCTACATCTGTTGGAGAGAAAAATGCTTTCCTGACTATCTCAGACAGCTTTAATGCTACCCCACATAATATTCCTCTATCAGGAAATTGTATTATGAGTTATACTCACCAGATAGGCACAGGCACGACAATGGAAAACCCCTTGCCTGTCCATGCAAACTGGGATCATAGCTATTCTCAGTTTATCTATCTTCAATCAGAAATCGATGTAGAGGGTGGCATTATTGATAGGCTCTCTTTCTACTACAATGGACATGCAGGCTGGAATGTAATCAATTTTTGGGAAATCTATCTCGCTCACACAGACAGAGTAGATTTTCCATCAAATAGCAATGCTGCATGGATAGCTGCAGCTGACTTTACCAAAGTTTTTGAGGGTGTCATCCCTATTACTGCAAATGTTGGCTGGTTTAGCATCACCCTCGATACTCCTTTCCCCTACAACAATACAGACAATCTCGCTATAGCAGTAAATAGGATAGGCAATGACGGTGCTTGGGTAAACGGACCGCAGTTCCAAGTTTCGACACTTGCACCTGCCAATAGAAATTTGACTGTCGCTGGTGATGGTCCTGTTCCTTTTGTCCACGGTAATATAGTGTTCCAACCATCTCCTATCTACAATGCAGGTTACAATAGATATAGCTACATGCCTAATATCCGTATCCGTTTTGAAAATGTTGAGGCTGATATTATCCTACCACTACCCTTTGCTGAAAACTTTGACAACGC
>Ga0099364_10000852_pt1 | contig 51712 bp, 47 predicted proteins | sample TergutTh196P3_FD_73070 | JGI IMG/M metagenome (GOLD analysis project Ga0099364, IMG submission 73070) | Microcerotermes parvus P3 segment gut microbial communities from Pointe-Noire, Republic of the Congo - Th196 P3 | ecosystem: Host-associated > Arthropoda: Insects > Digestive system > Gut ... | reverse complement strand
TAAAATGGAGTCTCCTCGAAACCTCGGTTCGTCATTGCGGCCTCCGAGCAGCAACCCCCCCGAATCCCGCAGGGGATGGCGGGTCAAGCCCGCCATGACGCGGAGGTGAGGTTTTTGGCTCGAAACTTCAATGCCTGCAATTGCAATGGTTTGGAGTTTTCGAGGATGCTCAAATCTTTTATGGGGGTGATTGTGATGGAAAACTCTTTGCAGTTGTGCTATAATGCGGAAAATGTACAGTCTTATTGATCCTGACGGCGTCCCTTACAAAAGCGATTTTAGGATATAAAACTTTGAATGGAGAAACAGGTAATATGTTTGACGGATTTTCTCAGCGCACCTTAGACTTTATGTGGGGTCTGCGCATGAATAATAATAAGGAGTGGTTTGAAGCGCACAAAAGTGAGTTCCAACGAGATTTCCAGACACCGATGAAAATGCTTGGCAGGGAAGTGTTTGAGCGGATTACGGCTGATTATGGCAGCTATGGTTTTATCCATAAGCTCTCGCGCATTTATAAGGACGCGCGCCGAGTTCGCGGCGGGGAGCCGTACAGGTGCAACATGTGGTTCTCAATTGAGAAGCCCAGCGAGCAGTGGACGTCCACGCCCGTATTCTGGTTTGAATTGTCCCCCGATAGCTGGAGTTATGGTTTGGGGTATTATCAGGCAAGGCCGTTGACGATGGCAAAACTGAGGGCGCGCATCGACCGTGACCCAAGGAAATTTGAAAAACTCATATCCCCGCTTCAGCAGCAGGATGAATTTGTGCTTGACGGTGATGAATACGCACGCAAAAAAGAAGCTCCGACGCCTAATACAGCAGCTTGGTATAATAAGAAATCCTTGTCATTGATACACAGCCGGCAAAACGGCGATGAGCTGTTATCCCGTGAGTTGGCGGATCGTGTCGTGAGCGGGTATAAGTTTTTGATGCCGTTTTACGACTACTTCATCACTCTCGATTCCGACCCCGACCCGAGGGAAACCGGGTAGGGCGTGTTTGATAAAACACCTTTAGCAGCTTTTACAGCGCGAACGGCTGCGGCGGTGAAAAGGCGTTTGACAATCCACGTTTTATTAAAACGAACCGAATATTGACCGCTTGTGTAATCAGGGCATAGCAGTGAAAAGGTACACTTCTCCGCAAAACGTTATTGAATATAGCCTGTCTATGTCGAAATAGACGCTCGCATAATCAAACGCACCGTCATAGAAACCGTAGCCTCCGCCCTTATATTCGAGATATATGATGCTGCCGTCGTCTAAAGTCAGATATGGCTGTCCGAAGCTTTCGATATTGGCAATCATCCCCGGTGTAAAAGCTTCCATTTGTTCTATTGGTGACATGGTAAATTCAATGGTATCATTTTCAGAAAGAGCGGCGTTGACTGTAGCAAATCGTATCGACGTGGTCATTGGAGAGCATGTTATTTCCAGTTTTGCCAAATAAGGTGAATCCGGCGGAAAGACGGTCAAGGTCTTCTTTGGCATTTCACTATCGACCGTGAAGCTCATTTCCCACGGGCCAAGCATATAATTGCCGATTTGTTCTCCGGAAACAGCCAAACTCAATGCCGCCAAGTCCCGGGCATTTTCCAGCTCATACACCAATTCCTCATAGTCGCCAATTTGCGCTGTAAAAAAACTGGGTACTTCGTTGCCGGCGCCGTCAATAAGAATGAAATACCCGCTGTTGTAATGCCAGTTATAGCTTTCGGTTCTTTTGAATTGCAGATGCAGCATGCCATCGACCACGCCTGCGTTGGACATGACCGCCCAGTTGATCCCGTCTATAGCGGCGTCCATATCGCCCGGCATGAGCAGCGCGACATCCGGCGCCGGATGACCCATAGCATGTGACATGCCGCCATCTCCCGCGTAGGCCGACAAACGAATTGCATTACCGGCGATCTCAAACCATTCATCTCTTGAAACAGTTTCGTTATTTATAGCATGAGCTGCGATGTCGAAGTCTAGCAGCTCATTGTCAATATGTCCAATGCCTGACAACACATAGTCTATATGAAAAACAACATGGTCCCCCACGCCGACCTGTCTGCCTAAAGACAATGCAAGAGTGAGCAAAGCCCTATTTTCAGTCTCGTCAAATACCACAGCGCCGGTGCTGACATGGATGCTTCTATGTTTAAAATAATCGCTTACCGCCCGTATTGAATCCGACAGCCGTCCTCCCTCCGTATCTATTAATTCGACCAACGCATATACCTGATTGCCGTCGGTAAATGCCGAAAGAAGCGTGATGTCAAGACCGTCCGACGTCACTGTCCGTCCGACTTCGATTCTATACTCGGCCGCCGGATTGTTAAAAAATGAGTTGTATATCCTGCCGAAGTCAAAGCCCAAGACTGCCGCCAACGCTATCCCGGACAGCGCGGCAACAGCGGCTGCAACTGCGGCTGCAAATATTATGCGTTTGCCGATCGCGCTTTTCGTGCTTGCAGCGTACTGAAAGCCGGGCTGCGGTATGTTCTCCGCGTTAGGGTTTAGTAGGGCGATCTGCGATATTTTGTTTATTGTCCGATTCTTAAAATCCTCGCTTGCCTTGATACGCGAGAGACGCTCCTGATATTCAATTTGATTCATATTGATACTCCTCATCCCCTACTAGCATTTTCAGTTTTTTCCTGCCTCTGTTCAGCCATGAGCTGACGGAATTTTCTTTCGCGTCCAACAGCCTCGCTATTTCAGGTATGTTGTATCCTTCGTAGTAGTACAGGTAAAGTGTGTCGCGATAGCGCCCCGGAAGCCTGCGCAGCTGATCGAACAGGCCATTATCCGCAGGCTCCTCAGCCGGTATCGTTTCAGATAAAGGCAGGATGTTCTTTCGCCAGAAAGACTTGTTGAAATCATTGCATAAATTGATCGCAACGCGGATAAACCATGCCTTCTTGTGTTCTTCGTCTGAAAATGGGGGCGCTTTCAGAAACCGGATAAACGTTTCCTGCACGATGTCTTCCGCATCTGCCATTGACCCTGTGCGCTGATAGGCAATGCGGATCAGCATATCGGAGTATGCGTTTACTGCTTCTTGAATGAGGGCAACGTGTGATGGATCCATTTTTATTCCTCCCCTCACTTATAATACGATTCAGACAGCGCCATTTCGTGCAAAGCAAGTGAAAAAATTTCTAAAAAAAGCGGAATACCGTGTACGGCATCCCGCTTATATTAATTCTCCTATCTCGTCCCCGGCAATTTCCAGGCAGGGTTACGGGGATTAACGTCCGCCCATACCAGATGCGTCTGATCTGCCCACCGTATCCAATAAGTATCCTCGAAAAGAGCGCCGTTTGTTTTTCGCACAATGTTATAGGGTGAATACCCCGTCAATCCCAAAGCGTTCAAGTGAAAATCAACGTCGCCTCGTGAACGCAGAAAGCACCGGGTTTCAAACCAGTCGCAAATATCCTCTACAGTTGAAACCCCTTTGAGTATGTTTTTATCCATGAAGTGATCCCCATAGATTTCCACATGAAGCTCCTTAGTTGAGTAAGAATAGCAAACCTGCGCGATAACCGTGTCCTTGTTCATTATTTCAAATTGCATACTATCGTCCATATTTGAGCTATCTATCTTTGGTTCGCCCACAGCTTTCCCTCCGTTTCTTCCAGAGATTGCCGCAGGACGCCCAAAGCTCTGTCCACAGTTTCTTGAGGATACACGGCAACCTTGTTTATTTCCCTGTCAAATCGATCCATATTTATCAGTATTGGCTCGATTTCAAGCTCATTCAGCCCGTTTCCATTATCCCGTGCATATCCAAAGGGATGATACCTGATTTCTTCTATTGAGATGGCGCGGTCGGGAGAGGTGATATCCGAAAGCAAGCTTAATCCGTGGTCAAATAATGGCGCGAACTCGAATTGATCCCCCGCCTGCCTTAGTCCGAAATTACGCAATATCCTGTCTTCATTACCTACGATCAGGTCAAACTGCATCATAACTTTCATATCCTCAATAATGTCAACGCCAAAGATTTGCGCAACACCGCTGCAGAAAGTGGCAAGGTCGGTTGCCAAATCTGTCGGATTGAGCCATACATTAAACTTTTCCGGCAGTTGAAGCAGAATAACGTCCCCTGAGACTATTGTGCCAAAATCGTATGACTTGCATCCCAGATAATTGCGGCCGCTCTCTGCCTCTATAATGCGGATTGGGGCGTACTCAACAAAACTCCGAATATTGCTCGCTTTTAATAAACAAGAGCATATGTATTCGGCAAGACCTTCACAGCCGAGGAAATCCGCCTTATACCAAACGCCGCTTTTGTACCATTTGGGTTGGTTACCCTTGCTGCCTCCGCTGGTGATTCTATCTCTTTGCGCTAAAGTAACAGTATCCTCACCAAATGTACTCATTTTATCAGCCCCCATATGACCTTCACCTCATACAGTCCTGCAGACATGCGCAAAAAGCCTTCCTTATGATTTGACTTTCCATACTCATTGATAATCAGACATATGCAACTACCGTTCACCATTACCAGCGCGGAAAAGATTGATACGGCAACGGAGAGCATGAATAGGATACCATAAGCCGCGCCCGATTTCCACAGTGTTTTTCCGTTTAAGCAAGCTTAAGTACAGATAAAGAATTGAAGTACAGCTATAAATCACATTCTTCTTTAGACAAATTCAATAAAAAGTTTTCATCCAAGCTATCAAAATCATACATCCTCCATACAAAGGATGTAATGATCAAAGATGATATTACCCGCCTGCCGATTTACATGGCAATGTTTTATAGTTAGGTATACAATGTCAACAGGTTAGCGAAAATGTCTGCGTAGGGGCGAACTGCGTTCGCCCGCATGGATTGGAAATAACCCCGGGGACGCGGGCGAACACAGTTCGCCCCCACGGGAGGATCGCTATAAAAAAATCCTTAACCTGTTGACATTGGTTAGGTACAGTACACAAAACAGAAAACAACCGCGATCTTCCGGCGAGGTCGCTCGAACATCTTGCTATCAATAAAAACAAGATGCGCGCTTCGGGATCGGGAGTCAATTTCAGGTAGTTCTCTGATTTAATAATATCTATTAACGGCTTAATGTGATTAATAACCTGAGTTTTGCATTCTCTGCTTATCTGTTAGCGCTTGCATCTGGAGTAGTATTATGGGAGCCGGCACTAATGCGAATATGCTCTTTCTCAATGCCATGAAGCGAGTTTCTAACGATTTCCATTATATTCTGCACCTCTTGGTCAGATATGATGCCATTGTCTTTTAATGTAACCACGATGTCAATAATAGGCTCCCCGAAATAGATGGAATCAGCAGAAAATGTTGGGAGGTCAGGATGCATTGTCACCAAACAATCTACAATGTTCTCATGAGTTAGAATTACAGTTCTTATTTGTTCCGCTCTATGAGAATTATAAATAGATTGCATAACCTCGTCCGAATTTTCTAAATCTTCGTAAGGCTCAGGATCAACAATTGTATAGGATAATAAATCAATTGTTGTAAGACCATTATGCCACACTCGTGGGTCGCCATCGCTGCCAATAGCATAAGCGACAGTTACAACAGCAATAACTGCAATAATAATTACTGAAGTAAAAACGATTATTTTTGTTTTCACTATGCCACTCTCCTTCATCTCATCGCCTCCGACACAAATCAAACAGGGAATATATCAAATCGTGCTAAACGCCATACAATTCTACCACATGCGGCGTGGAGCGCGCAATGTAAAATTGTGTTGTCAATAGTAAAATATAATGTTATAATGCCTCTGGTTTATCGCCGACCGGATCGGTTGGGATGCAAAAAAATGCACGGCCGCGCAGTGCCGGAGGAATGAGCGAGTATGGGGTTTTTTGATGTATTCATGCTTTTGGGGGGAGTTGCGCTTTTCCTTTTTGGCATGACCGTGATGTCCGCCGGGCTTGAGAAGACTGCGGGCAGCCGGCTTGAAATCATCCTCAAAAACGCCACGTCAAACCGGCTCAAGGCCTTTTTGCTTGGAATAGGAATCACAAGCGTGATTCAATCATCGACTGCCGTTACCGTTATGCTTGTCGGGCTGGTCAACTCGGGCATTATGCAGTTTCAGCAGACGATCGGCGTTATAATGGGTACAAATATTGGCACGACCGTTACTGCGTGGATACTGTCGCTGATCGGACTCAGAGGGGACAGTATTCTTGTCAATATCCTAAAACCTGACAATTTTGCGCAATTATTTGCAGTTGCCGGCATTATCTTCATCATGTTTGCGAAAAAGAGCAAATACCGCAACGTAGGAGAGTCACTTTTAGGGTTCGCGGTGTTGATGGCCGGGATGGCCGTTATGAGGGGCGCTGTCACCGGGCTTGAGGAGAATGAGTCGTTCAGAAGCATAATGACCGCCTTTACAAATCCGCTGCTGGGAGTCCTGTTCGGGATTATCGTCACCGCAATTTTACAAAGCTCGTCGGCCTCAGTCGGAATTTTGCAGGCGTTTGCGCTCACTGCAGGCATTTCGTACGCGGTAGCGCTACCGATTATTATGGGGCAGAATATCGGAACCTGTGTAACGGCCCTACTGTCCAGCATCGGCGCCAACAAGAACGCAAAAAGAGTTGCGGTAGTGCACATCTACTTCAATGTCATTGGGACGGCAGTGTTTCTGACGTTACTGTATGTGATTAGCCGGGCGTTTGACCCGGCTTTACTGAGCAGTGACGTCACGCCGTTTTCCATTGCCATTATCCACAGCGTTTTCAATGTCGCGACCACCCTTCTAATGCTGCCGTTTACGAAGCAGCTTGAAAAGCTTGCCCGGATGACGGTACGGGGCGTTCCGGGGGAGGATACGAAATATGAGCTTCTTGACGAGCGTTTGTTGGGGACTCCGACCTTGGCGATAGCCCAATGTCATGATCTTGTTGTTGAAATGGGCCACCTCGCGCGTGATACAGTCTTCATTGCCCTTGACATGGTGACTAAGTACGATGAGAAAGTGGCGTCCGCAATCCGGGAAAATGAAGATAAGCTTGACGAATACGAAGACAGGCTCAATACGTTTCTTGTAAAGCTTTCCTCGCACAATCTGTCTAACGGCGATAGCTGGAAGGTATCGGAGCTATTGCACATTATCGGCGACCTTGAGCGCATGGGTGATCATGCGGTCAATATCCTCGAATCGGCTGAAGAGCTTAACGAAAAGGACATCTCATTTTCCGACGCCGCGAAGCAGGATCTTTCAGTTGCCCATGCCGCGCTGACGGAAATAATTAATATGACGATTGACTCCCTTGAGTATGGCGACGCCGAACTCGCGCGGAAGGTGGAGCCGCTTGAGCAGGTCATTGACAAGCTTGTTGCAAACATGCGCTCACGCCACATCGCGCGGCTGCAAAGGGGGGAATGCTCGATAATTCCCGGCTTTGTGTGGTCTGACCTTCTGATAAACTACGAGCGCGTTTCCGACCATTGTTCGAACATGGCGGGCTGTATCCTACAGACCGACAGCAGGACAATGACAAGGCATATCTATCTGGCCGAAGCCAGAGCTCCGGGCAATACCGAGTATATGGCCATGTATGAAAGCTATAAAACAAAATACGGTCTCGGGAGCTGAAAGTTGCAATGGATATGTTCCCACTATGGAACTCACTTCGCGTTGCCGCGATAAGCGGCGTTATAGTGTTCTTCACAGGTATTCTTGCCGCGTATTACGCAGCGAAGCTTCCGCGTCTGCTCAAGGGCATAGTTGATGTTGTACTCACTTTGCCGCTCGTCCTGCCGCCTACGGTCGTAGGGTATTTTCTGCTTGTGATTTTCGGAAACCGCAGGCCGGTCGGGATGTTTTTGGCGCAGTTTGGGTTGAGGTTTCCCATGACATGGTACGGAGCCGTGCTTGCGGCGGTGGTCATCGCATACCCTTTGATGTACCGCACGGCCCGTGGCGCCTTTGAGAGCTTTGACGAAACGCTGGCATACTCGGGCAAGACTCTGGGGCTTAGCAATACCTACATTTTTTGGCGTATTCGTATGCCCGTCTGCCGTCAGGGCATAATGGCGGGCGCGGTGCTTGCGTTTGCCAGAGCCCTTGGCGAGTTCGGCGCGACCACAATGCTTATAGGCTACACGCCCGGCAGAACCGCGACGATTTCCACCACGGTATTTCAGCTTTGGCGGACCAATCACGACAGTCTGGCATTCCGCTGGGTGATGATAAATATTGCAATTAGTACGTCAGTGCTGCTGGCTGTTAACCTTCTGGAACGCCGAAGCAAAAAGGCGGTGAAGCATTGAGCCTCATCGTAGAGATTGTCAAAAAACTCGGTAAATTTACCCTTGACATTACCCTTGAGTCGTCCGGCGGTGTGACCGGATTGCTGGGGGCGTCCGGCAGCGGCAAAAGCATGACGCTCAAGTGTATTGCAGGGATTGAAAAGCCGGACAGCGGCAGAATCGTCCTTGACGGAGTAACCCTGTTCGACTCCGGCAAGCGGGTGAATCTGACGCCACAGGAGCGCAAGGTCGGTTATCTCTTCCAGAATTATGCGCTGTTTCCCAACATGAACGCCCGGCAGAATATACTTTGCAGCCTTCGCAGTGACAGCAGAGAAGAAAAAGAGAGGAAGCTGTCTGAAATGCTGGACATGATGCAACTCCGGGGACTGGAAAAACACAGGCCGCATCAGCTTTCCGGAGGGCAACAGCAGCGCGTTGCGCTCGCGCGCATTATGATTGGAAATCCGCGCCTTATCATGCTTGACGAGCCGTTTTCCTCCCTGGACAGCCATTTGCGCGGGCAGGTGCAGGTTCAATTGCAGGAGCTAATGAGACAGTTTGGCAAAGACGTCCTGATGGTGACGCACAGCAGAAATGAGGCATACCGTCTCAGTGAGCGGATTGCCATCATTGACGGCGGCAGGGTCATCGCCCACAAAGGCACAAAGGAGCTGTTTGCCGACCCCGAAAGCCGGCAGGCGGCGTTGATTACAGGCTGCAAAAATGTGGTTGACGCGCGGAAGGCAGGGGAGTATGAGGTCGAAGTCCCACAATGGGGGGTTCGCCTTGCGACAGCAAAGCCGATACGCGACGGGTTGTGCGCAATTGGGATAAGGGCGCATTACTTTAACCCTCGCTCCTCGCAGAACTGTTTTCCTATCCGGCCAACAGGGGAGATGGAGGAACCCTTTGAGTATATAATGCAGTTCCGCTACGAGGGCCAGACGGAAGGTACGCCCGACGTCTGGTGGCGGACGCCAAAGTACCGCAAAGGCGACCGCAACCCGGATAAATTAGGTGTCGCGCCGGTAAATGTGCTGCCGCTGTACGAGTGCTCCGTTTATTAAATAACTGGCAATTAGTGCCGAGGATTTTTGTCGTCAGGTGGTGCGGAAAATCCGCGGGAATGCTAGCGCCTTTCAAGGATTTGCCGTGCCACATGGCGGCAAAAAGACCGGCAATAAGTGCTAGTTATTTGGTAAATGGAGCACAAGTAATGATGGAATTCCGGAAAAAGACGGCGCTACCCGAGACGCCCGGAGGACAGTAACGATGGATACGCTTGTAAGTCTGCTATTATTGCTGGGATTGATCATATTATCTAATATTATTCAAAAAAAGGTTCCCGCAGTGCCTATACCTCTGATTCAGATAGCGATGGGCACGGTCGTTGGTGTTGTCTTCGGAGTTACCATGCAATTGGACTATAAGCTTTTTATGCTTCTGTTTATTGCGCCAATATTATTCATGAGCGGAAAAAGCATGTCCAAAATTGAGCTGAATAAGATAAAAAAGCCGCTGGTCGTGTCTGTGATACTGGTATTTGTCACTGTGCTGGCTTGCGGCCTCGTGCTCCGCGTTCTGATTCCGGGTATGCCGTATGCGGTGTGCTTTGCTATGGCCGCCGCGTTATCGCCTACCGATACCGCTGTGATAACGGATATCTCTAAACGTGTAAAGCTGCCAATGGATTTAAAGTCCATCATTAAGGGCGAAGCGCTTATTAACGACGCGATTGGGATCGTCCTGTTTAATTTCGCGCTTGCCGCGGCGCTTGCCGACACATTTACCCTCGGGACGGCAGTATTTAATTTCTTCTTTGTCATTGTAGGGGGAATAGTTTTTGCGGTCCCTGTTACGGTTATAATAATATTTTTGTCAGAAAAGCTGAAGGACATGGGGATCGAAGACGCGACTGTGTTCACCCTGATACAGATGTTGACGCCCTTTGTCCTGTATTATGCGGCCTCGCAGCTTAGTCTGTCCGGAGCCACAGCGGTTGTATCGGGGGGCATAGTCTATTCATTCTGGCCAAAAAGAAGGCGCAGTTTGCGGGATTTCAACATTGGGCTGGTAGCTGATGGGGCATGGTCAACGCTGCTTTTCGTACTAAACGGCCTGATATACCTGTTCCTTGGACTCAATCTGCCGCTGACCATACAGTTTGAACTGCATGTCAGCCATATAAGTACGCTTTCATTAATAGGCTATTGCGCGGCTGTGCTCGCGGCTTTAGCTGTTACGAGGTTTGTTTTTTCGGTAGCGGTTTTTGGAAAACAAAGCGACCATCGTTTTAACAATGTGGCGATTTCGATATTAAGCGGGCCCAGGGGCGCCATAAGCCTTGCGGTATGCCTGTCAATACCGCTTTATTTATACGACGGTACGCCGTTCCCCTATAGGCATTTACTGCTTTTTATCGGCAGCGCGATTATTATTACCACGCTCCTTCTGTCAAGCTTCGTCCTTCCGCTTATTGCCCCCAAGCAGGGCCGCGACGACCTGAGACTGATCCAAAGCGCAAACAGGCAGCTAATACGCAATGTTATCGAAAGTCTGCGATCGGAGATAACCGAAGAAAACAGGGTAGCCATGTATTCCGTAATTTCACATTATGAGGAGTTGCTTGCAGAAAGGTACAGCAAGGAAAAAACGCCATTTCGCGAGGTCACAAGGGCGGACGTTTTGCTGTATGGTATTGCCGTAGAAGTTGAAGAAGTGGAGCGGCTAGGCCGGAGCGGGGAGTACTGTGAGCAGTCGATACGGCTGGTACGCGACAGATTATACTTGGTTCAGAAGCGGTTTAGCAGGAAAATTTCCCTCTTTACTGAATTAAGGCACAGCATAAGCGCGCTGCTCAAACGTGAAGCAAACGTAAATTACGAAGAAATCGCGAAAATAAAGATGATATCAATGGCTTCGGCTATTGCGGCTATTGAGGCAAACATCAACAGTGATAATAAGGCGATGTCCATGAGCGCGCTCTTTCATTACACGTCGATACTGGAGACCTATACGAATACATCCCTGTGCGAAGAAGGGCGCGCATTCGTAGAGACAAGAAGGGGGCTGGAATATAAGGCCATTCAGCTCCAGAAAAGCATCGTGCAGAAAATGCTTGAAGACAACGAAATATCACGAAGCACATACACAACGCTGAGACATGTCATCCGCCTTGCCGAAATCGCGTTTCTAACGGCGGTGGATCGGAGCCTATGGTCGGGGGCTTAGTGCAGCATGGCGTAAGTAGTGTGCCGCTAAGTAAAATTCTGTAGAAATCGTACAGGGCGTGCAGCAGTTTTCGCGGAAAAAATCAAATTTCAGGTACGCAATCCGGAACAGACCAGTTCCGTCACTCGCTTGGTATCACGCATCGAAAGCGCACCGCGTTCTAACGCCATGCAAAGCGCCGTGTTGAATATTCCCGCGCTCCGGTGTTCGCCAAGGTGTGCAAGCATCATCCCCGCGCATACGAAAATGGGTAGGGGATTTACGGCGCCAAGCCCCGCCTCGGATGTGCGGGCTTGGTGATTGACCGGCATAAAAACTGCGGAAGTGCCAAAGTTGGCGGTAGGCACAAGATTCGAGACGAGAGCGGCGGCCACGTCGGAGATGATGTCGCCAAAAAGATTGGTAGTCAGAATAATATCGTAATCCTGTGGCGCGGCGATGATATGATTCGCCGCGTTATCTATGTATTCGTCCGAGAATTCTATTTCCGGGTACTCTCGGGCTACATTGGATACTGCCTCTAAAAACAGCCCGCACCCCAACTTGAGGACGCCGGCCTTGTGCAGCGCCGTAATTTTTTTTCGACCATGCGCTTTAGCGTATTCAAAGGCAAAGCGCGCAATGTTTTCGCTTTTCTGACGCGTGACAACGCGCAACGACATCACCTGGTCAGGATTAGGCATCCACTCTCCATAGCCTTGATGCAGATTTCGATCAGCAAGAAAGCCTTCCGTGTTCTCGCGAACGCATACAATATCAATATCGGGAACCAGCGACCAGGCGCCGGGCCACGAACGCACAGTGCGTACATCGGCGTACAGATCCAATCGCCGGCGCAAAGCGCCGATTGGGCTCGGCGATGGTATGTTCCTGACTGAGACAGCGCCTAACAGGGCCGCGTCACTGTTTTGCACACCTTCAAGGGTAGAGTCGGGGACGGCCTCGCCAAGGCTGAGGTAAGCGGATTCGCCAAAAGGGTATTCGTTGAAGCCGAGAGTGAAAGCCCCAAGATTTTGTTCGAGCGTGCCTAGTACACATCGGGTCGCCTCGATTAGCTCCGGGCCCACGCCGTCTCCCGGGATAAGGGCGATGTTGTAATGATTCATCTGGGATACTCCTTGCGTATGTTGTCATTATAGAGAGACAAAAAGTTTTTCGCGACGAAAGACAGGCGGCGATCCTTAAGCCAGATCAACGCTGAGCTTGTGTTGAGTTCCGGGATTTCCAGCTCAAAGTAGGATATGTTAAGGCCGGGTATGATTTTAAGCCAATCCTTGGGTACGATCGTGATGCCCATGCCGTGGCTTGCACATGTCAAAACCATGCGGGTATCGTCAATCCGGCAGAAATAGTTGGGTAAAAATCCCGCTTTTCGGCATGCCTCCGTGATGGCGGGCTCCAGCCGGTATGTAATGATCAACGGTTTGCTTTCCAGAAAAGTCAAATCAAGACGTTTGCTGTCAAAGCCACAAAAGTATGAGGGTTCGGCAACCACTACCATCGGATGAGAAGGAAGGTTTATAGACTCGAATGTTTTGTGGTCGATGGGGGTGCGGAGCAGGCCGATTTCGATGATGTCAGATTCCAAAAGCTCGAATATTTGTGCAGACCGCAACGTCTGCACTTCGATATCAACCTTTGGATACATCTCATGGAAAGCCTTGAGTTTTTTTGGCAGCAAGAGCGCTCCGGGCGTCCCCGCCGCGCCGATTCTGAGCGAACCAAGAAATCCGCCTTCAAACTCAAGCAGTTCTTTTTCGGTCGTATGCATCAGGTTGACAATCTGTGAAGCCCTGTACTGAAAGTGCTTGCCGGCGTCTGTGAGCTGAAATCTGCGGGTGCTGCGCTCGGCCAGTTTTGTGCCGAGCTCTTTTTCGATTTGTTTTATCTGGTTGCTTAAGTAAGGTTGCGGTATGTGAAGCCGCTCTGCAGCCTTTGTAATGTTTCGCTCTTCGGCCACAGCCAGAAAATAGTTCAATTGACTCTTATTAATAACCGCTCACCGCCTTTTATATAAATTTGTGTATAAGTATCAACGCATTTACGTATTTCAATTATTTATATGTAACATATATAATATCATTCGATATGGAAATATCAACCTTTTTATTGAAATTACCCAAAATATACGCACGTTTATCAACCGTCATGGATGGAATATTGTTTTCATAGACCTTATCCTTAGTAATGGGAGGAAATGTTGTATGGCAGATTTAAGCACAGAATTTTGCGGAGTCCCAATTAAAAACCCTCTTGTATCGGGAGCAGGACCATTTGCGGGCAGTGTTGAGGGGGTCCGCAAGTGTATTGAGGCGGGCTTTGGAGTAGTGATGACCAAGACGGCGTCCATGTTTGAGTATTTTCACCGATTTCCGCAGCCGCGCTACAACTTGGTCGGGTATGAGTACGCGGAGCAGGGAAAGGGCTATCTCGACTGGGTATGGTTCCACAACGATCACAACGCCCCAATCGGCCCCGCGGAATTCGCCGGGGAAGTCGTGTCGGAGGTTTCCGGATACGCGAGGGAGAACAACTGTCTGCTTATCGGCACATTTGCCGCGTCAACTGTGGACGAATGGGTCAATTGCGCGAGGGAGTATGAAAAGGCGGGCGCGGGTGCAATCGAGCTTAACTACTGTTGCCCCGGCGTTTCGGCCCTAAGCGACATAATCAGGGAGGGGGACGTAACCGCAGTTTTTGGAGACAAGCTTGCCGAAGACCCCGAAGCCACGGCTCAAATCACCCGGAAGGTGCGCGAGGCGGTCAATATCCCGATAATATGCAAAATCCCACCCATCTTACGCGGCAAAATCAACCCAACGATCCGAAGCCTCCGGCAGGCGGGGGCGGACGCCGTTGAACTATACGCTAACAGCCACGGCCTTCGAATAAACATAGAAAGCGCCGACCCTGTCGGTTGGGGCTGCGCCGCAGTCAATACCTCGGGCCATCTTGCCGACACATTGCACGACGTAGCCAATTTTTCCATAGAAAACGACATTGGGATAGAGATAATGGCCGGGCGAGGGCTGCGCAAATGGAGCGATGCGGTCGAAATGCTGATGGCGGGCGCCGCAGTTGTAGAAACCTGCACGGCGATGCATGTGTACGGTTTGGGCTACGCAAAAGACATATTGGACGGCATAGAGACGTTTATGGATCGAAAGGGATACGCGTCGATCGGAGATCTGCGTGGGAAGGCGCTGCCCAATATGCTGAAGTCATCTCAAATTAAAGACAATGTAAAGCCTCTTTTTGCCAAAGTGGCCGGCAAAAAATGCATCGGCTGCGGACGCTGTGAGCAGGTTTGCGTGTATAACGCGATCGAAATGTTTTATAAAAACGGCCTTGGCGTAGCCAAAATAAGCAGGGAGCAATGCAACGGCTGCACCATCTGCAAACGGGTGTGCCCGGAGGACGCTGTTGAAATGGAGGAACGTACGTTGGAGGAATACCTGCGCAGCCAGTATTATGCGCATGCGGATTCCCCGGAACTAGAGGAGAGCCTGAAGGAACTTCAGTCATGATGGAAAGGAAATAGAAATTGGGCTTGACAGCAATTGAAAAAGTATTTAGGCAGCGCGGAGACAATCCGGCAGCAAGGCCCGGGGACACAGTCTATCTGTATCCTGAAGTGGCAATGATACATGAGGGGGGGACATTTGGTCTCATTCCCCCGATTACTGAGATGGGGGCGGAAAAGATTGTAGACTCCATTGAGGTGGTTTGCATGATTGATCACTTTGTTCCCGCGCCTACCGTTGCTTACGCAAATATGCATAAGGCGACGAGAGAATTCGCCAAAAAGATGAAAATACGAGACTGGTATGAAATAGGGCGCGGCGGCATATGCCATCAACTGATGCCTGAAAAAGGCCATGTGCGCCCGGGCGAATTGCTTGCAGGAACAGACGCCCATATGACAACCTATGGCGCTTTTGGGGCATGCTCGATTGGCGTGGGCTGGACTGATATGGCAGTAATACTGGCGACCGGGAAAATGTGGGCGATTGTGCCGGAGAGCGTCAAAATAATCCTGACCGGCAAGCTTGGCGCCGGCGTTTCATCAAAAGACATTGTTTTACATTTTTTAAGGGAGTTCGGGGAGTCGTCGCTTACGTATAAGGCGATCGAGGTTGAAGGTCCCGGTCTTGAAAGCCTGTCGGTTGACGATAGAATGACGATTTGCAACATGAGTTCTGAAATGGATATCAAAACTATAATCATGAAGCCGGATCAAAAGGTTATGGACTATGTGCATAAGCGCACCAACAAGCCGTTTGCTCCGGTTTGGTCTGACGATGACGCCGTTTTCGAGAAGATAATAGAGTTTGATATAAGCAAACTGGAGCCTTTGGCGGCATGCCCGCACTCACCAAGCAACGTCAGGCCAGTCACCGACGTTGCGGGCAAGCGCATAGACCAATCCTTCATAGGTTCATGCACCAACGGGCGGCTGAGCGATTTGCGCGACGCATGGAGCGTGCTGAAAGGGCATCAAGTCCACCCTGACGTGCGTATGGTGGTGACCCCGGCTTCCCAAGAGGTATTCCTGGAGGCAGTTGAGGAAGGGCTTATAAAGAACTTTATGGAAGCTGGTGCGGTCGTTACAAATCCCAACTGCGGAGCTTGTATCGGCGGACACATGGGTCTGCTGGCGGATGGAGAGGTATGCGCGGCTACAAGCAATCGCAACTATCCGGGCAGAATGGGAAGTATACATTCTGAAATATTTTTGATGTCGCCCTTCAGCGCGGCAGCAGCGGCCGTTGCCGGAATGCTGGCCGACCCGCGCGACTATCTTGGATAGTAATTCTATGTTGAAAGGAAGCTGTCGGATATGGAAGGAAAAGCATGGGTGTTCGGCAATGATGTGAACACTGATAACATATCGCCTACACGATTCGCCGCGGCTGCATCAATTGAGGAATCGGCGGCCGGCACTTTTGCCGACGTGCGCCCGGAATTTGCCGCAAGCTGCAAGCCCGGGGACTACGTGGTGGCGGGCTGGAACTTTGGTTGCGGGTCATTGCGGGAGTTTGCGGTTCGCGGCTTTAAAGGGCTGAAGGTCGGCGGGATAATCGCCCGCTCCTTTGCAAGGGGGTTTATCCGCAACGCCATAAATACAGGCGTTTGGCTTATTGTTATTGACGATGCGGTATTTGACGTCCGGGACGGGGATATATTAGAGGCGGACGTTCGTGCGGGTACCGTAACGAACAGGCGCACAGGTGAGAGCGTTCAAGGCAAACCATTCACGGGGCTGGGCGCAGACATAGTAGAGGCGGGCGGTGCACCCGGCTATTTCAAACCAATGGTAGTGCATCCGGCGAAGTAAGGAGCTGGCAAGTTATCGCTTGGCAGTTCCGAACCATATATTTTGATTATATCATGAGGAGAAGATGACTATGACAGACACGGTGCTTAAAGCAAAGATTGAAGAACTAAAGACATACAACACTCCAAATGTGTCGGACGCACTGGATCGCCTGGGGATCAACGGGCAGGCGTATGGAATTAAGCCTCTGCAGTTTGGGTATAAAGCGGTTGGTCCCGTATTCACGGTGAAATACCTGCCGACAGGCTTGGTAAAAATGGGAGCGGGCGAATACCTAGACGATGTGCCGCAGGGAACTGTTGTAGTTTTGGACAACGAAGGTAGGACCGACTGCACCTCATGGGGCGATATCATGACAAAGGTAGCCATTCGAAATAAGTTGGCGGGTACGATCATCAACGGGGTTTGCCGGGATGTGGACGTAATATTGAAGCTTGGATATCCGATGTACAGCAAGGACTACTATATGCGCACCGGAAAGGACAGGGCGTCGCAGACCGCGACACAGGTTCCGGTGTCGGTAGGCGGTGTGGTGGTGCATCCGGGGGATATCGCGGTGGCCGATGACAGCGGCGTGGTGTTTATACCGCAAAGCAAGCTAGACGAAGTGTTAGATCTCATCCGCGCCGTGTTCATTGCAGAAGAGCAGATTGAAAAGGCGATTAGCGAAGGGATGCGGCTGGACGAGGCACGCAGACGATTCAAATACGACGAGCTCAACCGGAAAAAATAACAACGGTAGTTGTATGGAGGAACAAAATGGCTAATATCGGGTTTCGCATAAGACGTGAAATAGATAGGCCTTCCCGTGAATTGATTGAAGGGTTCAAGGGGCTGCCAACGTCGAATATTGCCGATTGCATGAATCGCCTATCGTGCCTGAGTTCCGTGATAAGGCCGTACAGCAAGGCGCCTCTCATGGGCAGTGCGCTGACGGTGCGGTGCACGGGAGGGGATAACCTTCTGTTCCACAAGGCATTGGATATGGCAATACCGGGAGATGTGCTGGTAATCGCCGACGGCGGAACAGAGCAGCGATCATGCTGCGGAGAGATAATGGTGCGTTACGCGATCTGGAGGGGTTTGGCAGGTTTTGTGGTGGATGGGTGTATACGCGACACAGACGCCATTGCGGAGTTGGATTTTCCTGTGTACGCCAGAGGTGTTACGCCGAACGGCCCGTATAAGAACGGGCCCGGTGAAATAAATTTCCCGGTGTCTTGCGGCGGCGTGGTAATCCATCCGGGGGATATACTGATTGGCGATTGTGATGGCATTGCGGTCATAAGGCCGGAGGAAGCCAAAACGCTTGCCGGGGAAGTGAGAAAGCTGACGGAAAAAGAGGGAAATATCCTGGCTAATATCGCGAGCCTGGAGCGTAGCTGGGTAGACAAAGCCCTTGCCGATAAAGGCTGCGAGTTTGTGTAACTAAAAATGAAAGGGAAGAGTAAGCAATGGGAGAGGAAAGAGAATACAAGTATCTTGAAAGCAGACCGGCAAAAGAGGTTATAGAAAAGTATAACAAGGTTTCGACCTGCATGGTGTCTGACGCGTTGGATAAGCTTGGGTTGCCGGCGGGTATTTGGGGAATTGGGCCGATGCATTCGCGATGCGAAAAGATAGTAGGGCCGGCAATCACGATGAAGATGGTGCCTTTCGGCGCACACAACCCCCCCGGACACATGGGTTCGGATCCGATGTCTGTCGCTCAGCCCGGAGACGTGCTTGTCTATGACAACGGTGGGCGGCTGGATCAGAACTGCTGGGGCGACATCGTGACATGGTCAGCTATGCAACGCGGCATAGTGGGTACCATCGCCGACGGAGCCGTGCGCGATATGGGAGAGGTTGAGGAGATAGGGTTCCCGGTTTACGCCAGAGGACGCACTCCACTGACAGCCAGAGGCCGCAATGTACAGGCCGACTATAACTGCGTCATTCAGATTGGCGGGGTGCAGTGCAATCCGGGTGACTTGGTAATGGCCGACGTCAACGGCGTCGTAGTGGTTCCCATGTCACAAATAGAAGAAGTGCTGAAGGTTGCCTTGGACATTATGGAAAAGGAAAACGCTATGATCGAGGAAATCAAAAGTGGAGCCTCTTTTTTGGAAGTCGACAAGAAATCCGGTTACGACAAGTTCCTTCAAAAGAAGGACTGACACAAGGCTGTTGTGTGTGGAGGCGGCGTAGAAAATGCAATTGATACTGAAAGCGCATGAACAGGAAATGCTGGATGGAAAGCACGGTTGGCCGGCACAAAAAGGCATGGAGATACTTTATCAGGTGGGCCGGCTTTACGGTGCGCAAGAGATGCTGCCGGTAAAAAATGTACATATGGTCAACGCGTCGGTATACCTTGCGGGTGACGCCGCTGTGAAGTTGGCGGAAAAAATGCTGGCGGAGGGCGCCCGGTTTAAGACCCAAACCACGCTAAACCCGGCGTCTGTGGATATGGATTGCTGGGAAGAGTATGGGTTTACAGAGAATATTTACCGCCGACAAAAGCATCTGACCGATTTATTTGTGCAAATGGGCGCGATTCCCGTGCATTGCTGCTCGCCATACTTGGTGGGGCAGGTTCCGCGATTCGGAGAGCATTGTTGCTGGGGGGAATCCTCAGCGGTTATCTACGCGAACTCAGTCTTGGGCGCGCGCACAAACCGCAATGGTGGGCCGTCGGCATTGGCGGCCTCGCTGACCGGTGTGACGCCCGCTTACGGATATCATCTCCGGGAAAACAGATATGGGCAGATTCTAATTGAAGTGGACGCCGAGCTTAATGAGATTTCGGATTATGGCGTACTTGGGTTTTACATTGGCGAAGAAGTCAGCGACGGGGTGCCGGTGTTCACAGGTCTGCCGGCTGATGTTTCCAATGACGCGCTAAAGCAGCTCGGCTCCGCGCTTGCCACTACGGGGGCGGTCGCGTTGTTTCACGTTGAAGGAGTCACGCCCGAGGCCCCGACTTTGGAGGCGGCATTCGGCCCGCATAAACCGGGCAGGGTCATTCGGGTGACAGGTAAAGAGATGCGGGAGACGGCGGAAAAACTTAAAGCGGGGATTTGCGGCGAGTTTTCTTTGGTTTTCATCGGTTGCCCGCATGCTTCTATCCAAGAGATTGAAGAGGTCGCAAGGTTGCTAAGAGGCAAAAAGGTCAAAAAAGGGATTGAATTCTGGATACAGACCGGACAGCCGATCAAGGCGTTGGCCGATCGCTGCGGTTTGCTTTCGGTTATTGAGGAGGCCGGGGCATGGATAGTATCCGATACTTGCCCATCCCACTGCTTCCTGCCTGAGTTCAGGGAGGCAAAACAATATAAGGCAATGGCCACCAACTCTCCCAAGATGGCCCATTACGGGTGGGACATGGGCAAGACGCCAACGGCGGTGTATGGCGTCGGGCAGTGTGTAGAAATTGCCTTGACCGGCAAAGTGCAGTAAGGGGATACATATGGAGTTTAAGCTCGAAGGCAGGACGGTGGTCAAAGGTATTGCAAGCGGATACGCAGTCGTTTGTGATAAGACTGTTGGGTTTGTCGGTGGCATCGACACTCAAACGGGGGAATTCATCGAACACGGCCACCCTTTGTACCGAACCAGCGTCAAGGGGAAGGTACTGGTATACCCTACCGGAAAGGGATCCACGGGGGGGTCCTATATACTGTATGAGGCGGCGGCGAATGGCGTTGCACCGGCGGCTATCATCAATCGTAAGATTGAAGAAGTCACCGCTGTAGGCGCTATCCTAGCGGAAATCCCGACTATGGATCAGGTTGAGCCGGATCCGGTCGCGGCCATCAAAACCGGGGACTTCGTAGAGATTAACGCGACCGGCGGAATCATAACGGTCATCAGGGGCGAAAGCTGACGTTGAGGTTTTACCTGAGTTATTCAGAGGCGGCCGGACAAGATTAACTGCATTCAAAACAAATAAAAAAGCCGAGAAACTCAGGTTTAGCGCGCGGCCGTGAAAATAAATGAAAAAAGAAAGGAAGAAAATATCATGAAACTCAGAAAAACGCTCGCGATTTTCCTTGCGCTAATCTTCGTTATGGCCCTGTTTGCAGCCTGCGGCAACGGAGACAGCGGCACGGCTCCTGCCACAGGAGGCGAAACCGGAAGTTCTCCCGGGAGTTCCGGCAGCACCGGCGGCGCAGACACCCCTGCCGGACCGGAAAGAAGCAGGATTGTAAACATTGGTTTTGCAGGAATACCCAGAACACTGGATCCCCATAACATTACAAATGGGCAAACCGAAACCAACCTTAAGATGAACTATGAATCGCTGATTTATACCCCCCGCACAGCCACAGGCTATGAGCCGATGCTTGCGGCAGACTGGTATGAGGATCCCGACGCCATGTACTGGATATTCTACCTGAGAGAGGGTGTTTTTTGGCACAATGGCGACCCATTCACCGCCGACGATGTTATTTACTCACTTGATCGCGTTTGGGATAACCAAGAGGAATTAGCTTTCGTAAGCCAGTATAATATGCAGGTTCTTGACACGTGGGAGAAGCTTGATGAATTTACGGTAAGAGTCAATTTTACAGAGCCATTTCCGTTGGCAGGCAACGTGTGGCGCGCATTTTACATCGTCCCAAAGCTTGCGCATGAGGAACACGGTGAAGATTTGTTCAATCTCCAATTATGCTATGGCACCGGGCCTTGGATACTGAATGAGTTCGTCCACGGGCAGTATTCTCATTTTTACAAAAACCATAATTACTGGAATAAGGATTTCTATGACCCGTATTTTGAAGAAGTGTTTATTCACTATGTTACGGAGCCGGCTTCCGCCGTGGCTGCGCATCTTGCGGGCGACCTTGATATTTATGCGCCCTCCGGCGGCATTAACAGCGATATGTTGATACTGTATTCAGGTACGGAAGACAGAATTGGGATGGTAGACGTCAACACAAACTTTAGCGCATACCTGGGGTTTCAATTTAAGGACAACAGCTTTTTCAATGACGTCAACGCCAGAAGGGCTTTCAGCTTGGCTATCGACCGGCAGCTTATTATCGACGCCGTGTTCGGGGGCTTTGGAATTTTGCCAACAGCTTTTTTAGGCCCGGGCGTCATTGGGTTTGATCCCGCTATCCCGCCCCAGGAGTATAATCCTGATCTTGCAAGGGAGCTTCTGGCTCAGTCATCGTATGACGGACGCCCGTTGGAAATAATTACTAACGCGGGCATTCCAAATGGACAGCAAGTACTTTTGGCAATTCAGGACATGGTAAATGGGGTTGGATTTAATCTTACCACGGTCAGCGTCGAGGACACGGCTGTTTTCGAGGAAAGGCGCAGAGGCAGCGATTATGACTTGTACTACATGCACACATCCTTCATTGACGGGCTTCCCGCACGCCAAATGAACCTGTGGCGCAACGATGTTGACAGACAGAATTTCGTGCATGAAGAAATGTTTGACATTATTGAAGAGTATAATCAGGCCACGGATCCTGCTGTTCGTGAAGAGCTTGCAAGACAAATCAACTGGATCGTCTACAATGAGACAACTCCACAGTTGGTGATTACCCACTATATTGCGACGTTTGCACGTGACTGGGGCGTCATAGGCCGCGACATGTTCTATCCGGACGGGAGCTTTACTTTCTGTTATGTGGATTATGACCCTTCGCTGGTTCCATAGTTTAAGGGCTAATCTCTATTGCGCCGCATTTCTGTCAGGCACGACGCCAAGATCATGCCGTTCGGCATCGTGCCTGACAGGGGCGAAACGCCTTTGCTTTACCTCTGAACAGGAGGATTGATTCAATTATGATATCTTATTTAATAAGGCGCTTTTTTCAATCTGTGATTGTGCTTTTTGTTGTTACGCTGTTCGCCTTTGCGCTGGTCCGCATGGCGCCGGGCAACCCCGCACGGCTGCTGCTGCACGACGACGCCAGCGATGAGATGGTTGCGGCTATGGAGGCAAGGCTTGGGCTTGACAAGCCTCTGCCTGTGCAATTTTTCAACTACATAGCAGGGGTGCTGCGGGGGGATCTGGGAACGTCCATAGTATATGGTCAGCCAATATCTAGGATTATTGCGGCCCGGTTACCCACTACAATCATACTGGCGGTCGGAACAGTTATCGTTGGGTGTTTGCTGGCAATCCCGTTGGGCATAATAGCCGGAGTCAAGCGCGGGAGCATCATTGATTTCTTTTCATTGCTTTTTGCCCTGCTGTTCCAGTCTATGGCGAATATATGGGTGGCAATTATGCTCATATTCATATTTGCCGTCAGTTTGGGGTGGTTGCCGGCGTTAGGGGCCAGCAGCTTACAGCACTTTATTCTGCCTGTAATCACTTTGGGTACTTCAATGGCGGCGATTCTTGCGCGTGTGGCGCGCTCCGGTATGGCGGACGTTCTTAGCGAAGACTACATTACCACGACCTACGCAAGGGGGATAGGCCGCTTTAAGGTTAATACAAAGTATGCGCTAAGAAACGCTTTAATCCCGGTCATTACCATCATCGGCATCAACTTGGGCACTTACCTTGCGGGTTCGGTGGTTATTGAAACAGTTTTCGCAATGGGCGGCATTGGGCAATTGCTGAACCAGTCCATCTCCAGCCGGGACTACGTAGCCGTTCAGTCATTGCTGCTTATATCCGCATTCCTGTTTACCGCGATTAACTTTTTGGTAGATGTTGTCAACTCAATTATTGATCCCCGTCTATCTTTCTATAACAGATAGGAGCATGAGCCATGAATAAGACAATTCTCCTCTCACGCATGCGGCAAAGCTACTTTTTTATGGTGGGCTTGTTTTTGCTCATCTTCATATTTGTCATCTGTTACATAGGCCCTGTGATTACCGGGGGGGACCCCATAGCCAATAACTTGAGGGAACGCTTGTCGCCGCCGGAGGGTCTGCGAAATGGTTTGGACGGGCATGTCTTGGGTACGGATCAGCTTGGGCGCGACGTATTGGCGCGTATACTGGTCGGGGGGCAGTATTCTTTCCGCCTTGCATTTTTTGTGGTCTTTTTGCAGTTTGTCATAGGATCATTTTTAGGCTTAGTGTCGGGTTACTTCAGCGGTTGGCTGGATGCGGTTATTATGCGCGCCTGCGACGTGCTGCTGGCGATGCCCACGCTTATTGTAGCCATCGCCGTCCTGGCAATCCTCGGCACAAGCTATATGAACCTTGTTTTAGTTTTGACTATATCCGGATGGGTGCAGCTCTGCAAGGTCACCAGAAACAATGTCCGCATAGTGAAGCTGCAAGAGTTTGTGCTTGCTTCCAAGGCGTTGGGCGCTAAGAGGTTCCATATCATGTTCAGGCAGATATTTCCTAATGTCACCACGCAAATAATAGTTATTACCAGCCAGAGGATAGGGCTTGTGATCCTGATGGAGTCCCAGCTTAGCTTCTTGGGCCTTGGAATACAGGCGCCGGCGCCGTCGTGGGGGAATATGATTTCTGACGGAAGGGCTTTTCTTGCGACTCATCCCTGGTTGGTAGTCGTACCCGGCATTGCCTTGATGTTGGCGGTTTTATCGTTTAATTTTATGGGCGACGGGCTAAGAGACATTTTCGATACCAAACGTAGGGTTTAGTCCAAAACTACTGAAGGGGCAGGTTTACTAAAATGAACGTTGAAACAATAGCGGAAGTGCACGGGAATGACGTTCGCTCTGAATGGCAAGCATTGATAGACAATGAAAACGCCCTTCTGCGGGTCAGTAGGCTTCGTGCCGAGTATCGTACGGAAAAAGCCAGAGTTTTTGCGCTTAACGGGTTGGATCTGGTGATACATAAGGGTGAGTCCCTCGGGCTGGTGGGCGAAACCGGCGCGGGAAAAACTACCGGCGCCCTCTCCATATTGAATCTCTTGCCTGACAAGATCGGGTTTATCACCGATGGTTCCATTGAGTTTGAGGGAAAAGACGTCCAAAAAATGTCAAAATCCGAACTGAAATCGCTGCGAGGCAAGAAGATTTCAATGGTATTCCAAAACCCGATGACGGCACTGAACCCTGTTTTTACGGTCGGCGAACAGATTGCTATGGTGCTTCGCGCCCATGAGAACCTAAACAGGAAACAGGCCATGAATCGGACCAAAGAATTACTGGAGATGGTGGGGATACCGAGTTATCGCGTCAAAGAGTATCCGTTTCAGTTCAGCGGGGGGATGCGGCAGCGCGTTGGGATAGCGGCGGCGCTTGCATGTAATCCAATGCTCCTGATGGCTGATGAACCTACCACGGCTTTGGATGTGACAATCCAGGCTCAGATACTTGAATTGATGCGGGAGCTTCAAACAAAATACACCACATCTCTTCTAATGATAACGCACAACCTCGGGATTATCGCGGAGCTTTGCAAGCATGTGGCGGTCATGTATGCGGGCAGGATCATAGAATACGGTTCTGTGAAGTCCGTATTTTCACACCCGCAGCACCCGTATACCATCGGATTGATTGGCGCTTTGCCGAACCTTGACGGCCCTCGCGAGAGCCTGATCTCCATTCCCGGAACAATCGCCGACCCTCGTAATCTGCCGGGCGGCTGCGCATTTCATCCGCGTTGTGAAAATTGTGAAGAAAAATGCAAAAAAGACCAGCCCCCTATGATCCGGGTAAGGGACGGCCACTTTGTGGCATGCTTTTATAAAGAGTCGGGAAACTAATCAGGAATTACTGCAAATAATCTAGACGCGGAGGGTGAGCGATGTCGAACCATACTGATAATGCAATGCGCGAACCGTTAGTTCAAATCAAGAATCTGAAGAAATATTATCATCACTCGCGTAAGAGGATACTACACGCGGTGGACGATATAAGCTTTGATGTATATTCCGGCGAAACCGTCGGGCTGGTTGGAGAAAGCGGATGCGGAAAGACCACTGTCGGGCAGGTGGTGATGCGTTTGGTGCCAAAAACAGACGGGCAGCTCCTTTACCGAGGGCGCGATGCGTTTCAAGCCAAAGGGAATGCGGATATGGAGCTTCGCAAAAGCATGCAGATTATTTTCCAGGACCCGTATTCCTCGCTGAATCCGCGAAAAACGGTACGCAGCATTCTCAGTGAACCATACGTCATACATAAATATGGAAGCAAAAGTATCCAAGCGGAAATAGAAAAGCTCTGCAAGCTGGTTCATTTATCCCGCGATTTGCTCGACTGTTATCCCCACGAGCTGGATGGGGGGATGAGGCAGGTAGTCGGCATTGCGCGGGCGTTGTCTTTATCCGCAGACTTTATTGTCTGCGACGAACCCGTATCATCTCTGGACGTTTCGGTACAGGCACGCATTATAAACCTGTTGATGGAGCTGCAGGAGCAGTTGGGGGTCTCATACTTATTCATATCACATGATTTGAGCGTAGTGCGGCATATATCAAATCGTGTCGCCATCATGTATCTCGGGCAAATCGTGGAGATGGCTGAAACCGACAGCATTTTTCGAAAAGCGAGTCATCCGTACGCCATTGCTCTGTTGTCGGCGATTCCGAGGATGGAATCGTCATTGAAGACGAAGCGTATAGTACTCAAAGGCGACGTGCCAAGCCCGATGAACCCGAAGCCCGGATGTCGTTTTGCGCCCCGGTGCTGGATGGCGCATGAGGATTGCTACAACAATGACCCTCCCTCTGTCGAGGTTGAGCCGGGACACACTGTATTATGCGCTTACGCTCATGAGGTCAGGGAGCGTGCAAAAAATCTGACAGGGGAATGATGTGTTTGGAAATAATATTGGGAGGATTCGATGTTGACACAGGAATATAAGAGATGGCCCGAATCCAGTTGGACGTCAAAATCGATTGACTGGAAGTCGGCCAAAAGCATCACCGGCGGAGTGGATATAGGGACAACAAGCGCGCAAAGCGCAATACTCTGTGACGGAGAGATGTTCGGATGGGCAAATATCCGTATAGGTGCGAGTTTTAAAGACGCCGCGGATGATGTTATTGCAAAGGCCATTGGAAACTCAGGGATGCGCATGTCGGATATCAGCGTGGTTGCGGCTACAGGGTTTGGCAGAGAAAATGTGAAATACGCCGGCCTGATGAAAGACGAAATACACTGTCACGCAAAAGGAGCTCGATTCATGTACGGGCCTGAGGTTCAAACGGTGGTTGATTTGGGAGGACAGACAACAAAAGCGATTCGGTTATATTACTGGGATCGGGTTCGTGACTTCACGATGAATGATAAATGCGCAACGGGAATGGGCCGTAACATTGAGAATGTTTGTGCGCAACTGCGGGTACCTGTAACGGAAATTGGAGAGCTGTCACTGGATGTAAAGGAGGACATGGAGCCAGTAAGCACGACATGCTACGCATTCGCGCAGACCGAGGTCTTGGGGCTGTTCAGGCCGGAATTCAAGGCGGATCAGCCGACGGAGAATGAGGTGTATGCGCAGTATATCTTTGCAGTGGCGTGGAGGATATTGGGAACAATTGGGAAGCTGCAACCGCTGGATGTGGGCGATATCAAGGTATTTCCTGAGTTGGGCTTCACCGGAGGACTCGCGAAGAACGTGGGTATCACAAAAAGAATTGAGCGTGAATTGAATATTGACGCGCTAAAAAGCGAGTACGATCCGATGCTGGCGGGCGCGATTGGCGCGGCGCTGTCGGTATAGGAAGGATGGTCAGAGAGGATGGATTTCAAAGCATTAATAGAAAGGCGGCATGAGTATGCCGCAGAGTGGAAGAAAAAGACCGGCGGCAAGGTGTTGGGGTGGTATGAGCCATATTTCCCTGAGGAGGTCGCATACGCCGCCGGGGTACTGCCTGTACGCATATTGGCAAAAAATGAGCCGAACGACACATCAGACAAGTGGATATATGCATCCTGTTACCCGGTGCGGGATATGGTTAACCAGTTTCTTAAGGGGCGGTACGACTATGTAGATGGCCTGGTAAACGCGGAAGGCTGCCAATGGATGTACAATGCTTGGGAAGTGGCGGTTAACAACAATGAGAAGCTGTTCAATCACTACCTGTTTGTGCCGGATCACACTGACGCGCCCACGTCAAAGACGGTGCTGCGCTCCGAACTCAAAGTCTTTAAGCAAAAAATGGAGGAATGGGTCGGCAAGGAGATCACTGATGCCGATCTGGACGGGGCGATAGAGGTATATAACAAAAACAGGATGCTGCTCAAACAGATATGCGAGTTGCGGCGGATGGAGCGCCCGGTGATTCTGGGTTCGGAAATGATGAACATAGTTTTGGCTGCACAGGTGATGGATAAAGCTGAAATGAACGGAATATTGGAAAAATTCATCCCGGAGTTGGAGGCGAGAGAGCCGTATGAGGATCGGATACGATTGATGCTGATAGGGAGCGAAACGTTTGACTCCGCGCTTGAGGAGATGATTGAAGCGCAGGGCGGAAACGTCGTGATAGATGAGCTTGACAATGGGACGAGCTATTTCTGGAACAATATCATTCCGCAAAAGGACAGATTGATGGCAATTTCCCTTCGGTATTTGGGACGGCCGAAAAACCCGATAAAGGACAACAACTGGCGCAGACGACCGCAGCATATATTTCAGTTGGCGGAAGATTACAATATTGACGGAGCAATCATAGCGAAACAGATATATTGCCATCTGCATGGAACGGACACCTACGCTGTGTGGAAAATACTCAGAGACAGGTATATCCCGTATCATTACTTTGAGCGGGATACGACGCTGCCGATCGAAGAGACAAACCTTCGTCTGGAATCGTTCATGAACATGCTAAAGCCCGGACTGAATCATTTGGCGGGCTGGCATAAGGTGTTCGGCGATTAGCGGAAAGGGGCGCAGACAGAAAATGAAGGGTCAACTTTGGGAAACCCGGCCGCTCGAGTTCTGGGCTAAGGCGAAGGAACTACGGGCACGCTGGCAGAAATCCATAGAGAGCAAGGAAAAGGTCGTTGGGCAAGGCAATAATGCCGAGTTTCGATTTAACTGGGTGCCGGCATTTCCGGCGATTACGCTGATAGAGGATAACCCCGTGGGTTCGATGATGCAGGCCCGGGAATCGGTATTTGCGCGTAAAGCCCGTCTTGCCAGCGAAATTCGCGGATGGGGCCGCGAGCTTTGCGGTTATGTAAACAACTGCTGGGGGGCCCAGTTCTTGGGATATCAGGCTGACGGCAGTCCTTTTCCGCAGCGCAAGCTTGTGGTCCCTGTGCCATGTCCGTGCGACCAGCATACCAAGCGGGGCCAGCAAGTAAGGGATTTTGAAAACGTACCTCAATGGAGCTCGGATCGGCCGGTCTATTTTGGACCGCATGATGAGCAAAGAGATAAGCCGTTGTTGGAACATAGGGTGTATTGCAATCTGAAAATCATTAACGATATTGAGCGTATCTTCGGGCAAAAATGCGATGATGAAAAGCTTACGACGCTCTTTAAAGGACAAAAGCAAATCAAGGAATATGCGATAGAAATATCTTTGCTGATGGCGCGGACAATACCATCGCCTCTATCAGTGAAGGATTTGTATTCGGTTTTCACTATTGGCGGGCTAACCAGAGGTAACCCGGAAGATGCGATCGCTTTTTGGAAGATGGTACGGGACGAAGTTAAGTGGCGCGCGGACAATCTGATCGCCGCAGTCGGGAATGAGAGGTTTCGTTGGATTGAGGCTCATCCGCCGCCGTGGCATTTTTTGAAGTACTATCGGTATATGGAACAGTATGGCGCAGTTTGCTTAGGGTCGCAGTATTCGCATGTGATGAGCGGTATGTTGGAGTTTAAGCCGGACGGGAGTATAGGCGCCAGGGATATTCCGGCATATCCGGACGATACGCCTGTAAAGACAAGAGAGGATGTCATTCGTGTGGCTATGAGTCCTGAGGCGAGGAGGCTTGACACCATGAAAATGGATGAATACGTACGCAGGAGCGGCATTGTGGAATTTGCTGAGATATTTCAAGCAGACGGAGCAATTCTGCCCGTCTGGCGTCACGGTGTTGGCTGTACATTGACACGCAAGGAGCAGGCAATGTATCTGAAAGAGGCGGGACTGAGCGTTATGCACTATGAGGGCAGTCAGCCCGGCGACCGAACCGACCTCGACGAAATGCGCCTGCTGGATCAGTTGGATTCGTGGATGCAGAGTTTGGGACTGCGCAGGATTGAAGCTCAAGGAGGAAGACAATGATTACTGCAGGCATTGACGTTGGGTTCATAAACACAAAAGCCGTTATCCTTAAGGATGGTAAGTTGTGCGGTAAAGCTGTCGGACCGAGCGGCGGCATTGGGCGTCCGGACGCCGTGAAGGCTGTATATGACAAAGCGGTGGAGGCAGCGGGAATAAACTCCGCCGACGTATCAAAAGTGATCGCGACCGGTAAAGGGAAGTTCGACGTACCTTTCTCTGACGACATGCTTTCCGAGGTCGTCACGGCCGCCAGGGCAGCCGGTGTCTTAGTACCCGGTGCAACTGCTGTTGTGGGGATCGGCGCCGATGAGACATTGGTTGCGACCCTTGAAGGGGAAACAATCAAAGAATTTGTAATCAATCAAAAATGCGCAGCCGGACTGGGCCTGCTTCTGGAGAATATGGCGGAGCGTTTTGGCATTAGCATTGAAGAGATGAGCGCGCTGGAGGGCGTCTGCGAAGCAGCGGTCAGTGACGGCTGCGCGGTGTTTGCGGAGCTTGACGCGCTGAGCCTTGTAAACCGCGGAACCTGCCCTAAGGAAGTAATGAAGGCGTTGATAGAAGCGTGCGCATGGAGAGCGAGTTCAACGATTAATGACATATACAAGCCTACAAATGAATGTGTCGTGCTGATTGGCGGCCTGGCATGCAACGAAGCTTTTGTAAGGGCGCTTGAGAGGATATCCGGCATTAAGTTTGTGACGCCGAAAGACGCAATGTATGCCGCTGCTATCGGCGCCGCAGCGCTGGCCGGGACGGAGTAAGCCGGCATTCTTCAGGCAGATTGGATATGCGAAATTTGATTTGACATTGATATTCCGACATGTTGCGCCGTACGCGGGCGACGGAGCATAACTTAAGTGAGGTGCAAAAATACGATGAGTTACGCTGAACAATATATTGCAAAAAAATGCTCGCCTAAAGAAGCGGTTTCCATGATTTGCAACGATGACGTTGTGTTTATGGGAGGCGAGCCGAGTGCGCTGCTTGAGGCGCTTTACCTGAATCGCAAGGAGTATAGCGGGCTGAAGCTCTATTCCGCGTTTGGGCTTTCGGGCGTACAGGCCGACAATATCAATTCCGAAGATCTGGCCGGACATATCGGTTACACCACGACCGTGCTCAAACGCAGGGAGGAGCGCGCGTGGATGCGCGGCAATGTAGATCAGGTGCTGGTACATTTCAGCGAGCTTGAGGATTTGATTGAGCAGCGATACCGCCCTACGGTTTTACTTACACACTGCTCGCCGCCGGATGCGGAGGGGTGGCTCAACATGCACGGGCAGGCCGGCTGCGGATGTGGAAGGTCGGTCATTAACTGCGGAGCCAGAGTGATCGTGGAGGTCAATGAGGCGATCCCTACTATCACCACCGATTATTACCGCATTCATATAAGCGAAGTGTCCGCGCTGTGCGAGAGCAACGCGCCGCCTGCAGCAGCGGACGTAGTCAAGCAGGAGCCGTCGAAGGTGGACGAGTTGATTGCGGCGCATGTGGTGGAACGGATACCGGATGGTGCAACAATACAGTTGGGTGCAGGTTCCGCCCCAGCTATGGTCGGACACTTTCTTGAAAACCATAAGGATCTTGGCATACACACAGAGCTTTTTGGGCAGACTCTGGCCCGCCTCATGAAAAAAGGCGCGGTAAATAACAGCAAAAAGACTGTCATGCCCGGATTGAGTGTAGCGGCTTTCCTGGGCGGAGGTAAGGAAACGCATGATTTTGCAAATAAGAATCCCGCTGTTATGTTTAAACAATTATCTTGGGTTAACAATCCAGCGATAATTAGTCAAATTGATAACATGACGTCTATCAACTCCTGTCTGGGCGTGGATTTGCGCGGGCAAGTATGCAGCGAAAGCATCGGTTTTACTAACACGGGGGGACTCGGCGGTCAGCTTGATTTTATACGCGGCACCCGGGCTTCAAAGGGCGGCAAATCCTTTATCGTCATGCGCTCGATGCTGGAAAAAAAGGACGGCACAAAAGTATCAAAGATTACATTGAACCTGCCGGAGGGTTCCGTTGTCAGTACGCCGCGCAGCGATGTTATGTATATTGCCACCGAGTATGGCATTGCCGATTTGCACCAAAAGAGCCATAAGGAGCGCGCAAGGGCGCTGATTGAGGTGGCACATCCGGAATTCCGTGACTTACTCACTTATCAGGCGAAAAAACACTGTTTTATTTAGAATTTTGGATCCGTCGAGGGATGACTTGGTGTCTTGCCTTGTCAATATAGGTGCGAACGGCGGAATCATCACGGTCATCAGGGACGAAAGCGGGTGTTGAGTAATGATCTTTGATAGCTTAAGAAATATTAGCCTGTACAAATACCTTGGGTTCCGCTTTGAGAAAGCGATCCATTATCTGCGGGAGCAGGATGTCTCCGTCATGGAAACTGGTAAGCATGTGATTGACGATGGAGTGTCCGTATCGATACAGCGATACAAGAGCAAACCCAGAGCGGAATGCTTATTCGAATCGCATAGAAAATATGCGGATATTCAGTATGTAGCGCGCGGCCGCGAAAAAATGGGCTTTGCGCAGCTTAAGGATAACAAACTGACTTCCAAGGAGGGATACGACGAAGAGACAGATACGATCTTTTACGATGGGACGGGCGATGAGATATTACTATCCGAAGGGACTTTTGCGATACTGTTTCCTGATGACGCCCATGCCCCAAAAATCATGGCTGAAGGGAAGGAAGAGGATGTGATTAAGGCAGTCGTCAAGATACGGCTGTAAAAAAGCTGTTCGTCTAAATAATGATCAAATGAAAAAAGAAAGGAAGCAAAAATCATGAAACTCAGAAAAATACTCGCGATTCTCCTTGCGCTGATATTCGTTATGGCGCCGCTTGCAGGCTGCGGCAGCGGAGACAGCGGCGCCCCTGCCGCCGGCGACCCCGGAAACCCCGGCAGCCCCGGCAGCACAGGAAGCCCCGGCGGCGCCGGTGGCGTCGACACTCCTTCCGGATCTGAAAGAAGCAGGGTTGTCAACATTGGATACGGAGAAAAGCCAAGAACTCTGGATCCCGGCAATTTCCGCGACCAGGGAAGCAAAACTACAATTGGGATGATGTATGAAACGCTTATTTACTCCCCTCATGATGGCAGCGGCTATCTACCGATGCTTGCCCACAGTTGGGACATTGATCCCGATGGCATGTACTGGATTTTCTATTTAAGGGATGACGTCTATTTTCACCACGGGACAAAAATGACGTCAGTCGACGTTGTGGCTTCTTTTCAACGCCAAATTGACCATAGGGGCGAGCTGGAATGGTTGCCTCTGTACTTGCCGGACTTAGAGTATGTGGAAGCAATTGACGAATATACAGTAAAGATCGGCTTTAGCAATCCGGTTCCGCTGGCGGGGAATGCTTTCCGCATCGGCTATATCTTCCCTGCCGATGCGTTCGAAGAGTTTGGAGAAGACCTGTGGCATCTCCAAAGATGTTACGGTACCGGTCCCTGGCAGATGGTGGAGTGGATTGACGGACAGTACTCCCACTTCAAAAAGTTTGATAATTACTGGAACAGGGCGAATTTTGACTCATACTTTGATGAAGTATTCATCCACCACATTCAAGAGCCCACTTCAGCTGTGGCCGCCCATCTGGCGGGAAGCCTTGACGCCTATACGCCGGCCGGGGGCGTTGACAATGACTTGCTGTCCATGTATTTAGGAAGAGAGCACCTGACCCAGTTTGTAGATGTTGGAACAAACGCAAACATATATACATTCCTCCAATTCGGGGAAGGCTCAATATGGCATGACGAGAGGGTCAGGCAGGCATTCAGCATGTCAATCAACCGCCAATCACTGATTGACAATGTTTTGGGCAGAGGAGAGCTCCCGAGAAGTTTCTGGCATGAAGGGGTCATCGGATTTCTTGACCTTGGAGGCTATGAGTATAACCCCGATCGGGCAAGGCAGCTTTTAGCTGAATCAGACTATGACGGAAGAGATATTATTATGCTGTCCACAAGGAACCTGTCAAGAGCGGAAGATATCTGTTTGGTTCTCGCCGGATTTGCAAATGCGGTGGGCTTCAATATGGTTGTTCAGGTAGAAGACGCCGCTGTATTCTCTGTAAGGCGCGACGAAGCCGATTATGATCTGTATATCCACCAAGGTGTTTTCCCGGATGGACTCCCCGGGCGTCACTATAACCGTATTATGGGCAACACAGACAGGCAGGATTATGAGAATGAAGAGATGTTTCATCTCATCCGCACGTTCAATTCGGAAATGGATGAAGGTAGGCGCAGGGTGCTTTCAGAGGAGATCAACCGTATGATTACGCTTAATGTTGCACCGCAAATCACATTTATGCACTTGGTGTCAGTATATGCTGTTGACTATGGAGTTGCCGGCATTGCCTTCTACGCCGACGGAGAGCTGGATTTCTCTCGCGTAACCTGGGATCCGTCGATGGTTCCGTAGCCTAAACTCATAAAACGCAAATTCTCGCTTTTGTGTGTGTCAGACACGATTATAAAATGAAACCGTATGGCGTCGTGTCTGACACAGGCACAGTACCCTTTGAAGGAGGTAAGATTGTGCTATCTTACATTATCAGGCGCTTTTTACAAACCCTGATAGTCCTGTTTGTTGTAACAGTATGCGCCTTTGCGCTCGTTCGACTTGCTCCCGGCAACCCTGCCCGGCTTATGCTTCCGGATGAGGCCACCGATGAACAGGTTGCGGCAATGGAGGCAAGGCTGGGTCTGGACAAGCCGTTGTATGAACAATACTTTAACTACATACTGGGGGTTCTGCAAGGCGACCTTGGAATGTCCACAGTTTACAGGCAGCCGATTGGGCGGATTATTATGGCTCGGCTACCTATCACAGTTATTTTGGCTGTCGGGACGGTTTTATTGGGATCGCTGCTTGCAATCCCTCTGGGTGTCATCGCGGGAGCGAAACGCGGCAGCATCATAGACTTCTTGTCATTGCTGTTTGCCCTGTTGTTCCAGTCTATGCCGAATATATGGGTGGGCGTCATGCTGATTTTGATTTTTTCCGTTGAGCTGGGATGGTTGCCGGTTTTGGGAGGAGCCAGTTTCGCACATTTCGTCATGCCTGTTGTCACTTTGGGCACATCAATGGCTTCGACTCTTACACGTGTTGCGCGTTCAGGGATGGCCGACACCCTGAGCGAGGACTATATTACCGCAACCTATGCCAGAGGAATCAGCCGCTTTAAGGTGTATACGAAATACGCTCTCAGAAATGCCTTAATCCCTGTAATTACTCTAATTGGCTTAAATCTGGGACTCTATCTGGCAGGTTCAGTGGTTATAGAAACTATCTTTTCAATGGGCGGCATAGGACAATTGATGAACCAGTCAGTTAACGGCCGTGACTATGCTGCAGTTCAATCTCTGCTCCTGATTTCCGCATGTATGTTCACCGTGATCAACTTCTTTGTGGATATCATCAACTCTTTTGTAGATCCACGCCTGTCTCTATTAAGCAAGTAAAGGGGTCTGTATTATGAACAGGAAAATCATTTTCTCACGGATGCGGCGAAGTTACTTTTTTGTGATGGGCCTGGTTTGCTTGGTTCTCGTCATAGCCGCTTGCTATGTTCTTCCCATTTTTATTGTACACGATCCCGTTACCAACGTTCTTGAGAATCGCTTTATGCGGCCCGAGGGCTTCAGCAGGGGTTTTGAAGGGCATGTATTAGGAACCGATCAGCTTGGCAGGGACGTGTTTTCGCGACTGGCAATCGGCGGCCAGTATTCAATACGTTTAGCCATAATCGTTGTGTTTTTGCAATTTGCCATCGGTACAGTCCTGGGATTGACGTCCGGCTACTTCGGACGCTGGGTGGATACTGTTATCATGCGCGCCTGCGATGTTATGATGACAATGCCAACGCTGATTTTAGCCATCGCCGTACTGGCGATTCTGGGTTCCAATGATCGGAATCTTATAATTGTCATGGCAATTTCCGGCTGGGTTCAAATCTGTAAGGTCACAAGAAATAATGTAAGCATTGTCAAGCAGCAGGAGTTTGTGCTGGCTTCCAAGGCGTTAGGCGCCAAGAAACCTCATATCATGTTCAGGCAAATCTTCCCTAACGTCACCACCCAAATAATCGTTATCACAAGCCAAAGAATGGGGCTAGTTATCCTGATGGAGTCCCAATTGAGCTTTTTAGGGCTCGGAATACAAATACCCGCTCCATCTTGGGGAAATATGATTTCTGCCGGCAGACAGTATTTGGCTACTCAACCTTGGCTGATAGTGGTGCCGGGCATTGCTTTGATGTTGGCAGTCCTCTCATTCAACTTCATGGGCGACGGATTAAGAGATGTTTTCGATACCAAACGTAAGGTATAGAAAGGAGCGCAGAGAGTGAAGGGTCAACTCTGGGAAACAAGGCCTCTTGAGTTCTGGGCTAAGGCAAAAGAGCTGCGGGCCGGATGGCAGAAATCCATAGAAAGCAAGGAGCGGGTTATTGGGCAGGGCAACACAAACGATATGAACTGCAACTGGACTCCGGCGTTCCCAAACCTTACCATAATTGAGGATAACCCCGCCGGCTCAATGATGCAGGCGAGGGCGCCCGCTTTTGCGCGCAAGGCGCGCCTCGCCTGCGAAATCCGCGGATGGGGACGCGAGCTTTGCGGTTATGTCAATAATTGTTGGGGAGCGCAGTTTTTAGGTTATCAAGCTGACGAAAGCCCTTTCCCGCACCGCAAGTTGGTTGTGCCTATCCCGTGCGTATGCGACCAGCACGCAAAACGCGGGCAGCAGGCAAGAGACTTTGAAAACATACCGCAATGGAGCGCCGACCGCCTACTTTATTTCGGGCCCTATGATGAAGAACGCGAAAAGCCTATGATGGAACACAGAGTGTATTGCGACTTCAGGATCATAAACGATATTGAACGTATATTCGGTCAAAAATTTGATGATGAGAAGCTGATTGGACTCCTTGAGAGGAATAGGCAGATCAAGGAATACGCGAAGGATATTTCTTTACTGATGGCGCGGACAATACCATCACCACTGTCTGTCAAGGATCTATACTCTGTATTTACCATAGGAATGCACACAAAGGTCGATCCCGATGAGACGGTGCGCTTTTGGAAGATGGTGCGCGACGAGGTACAGTGGCGCGCGGACAATCGGATTGCCGCGGTCGGGAACGAGAGGTTCCGCTGGATCGAGGCTCATCCGCCGCCTTGGCATTACCTGAAGTATTATCGTTACATGGAAAAATACGGGGCTATATGCCTGGGTTCACAGTATGCCCACTTCATGTGCGGAAATCTGCAATACAAACCCGACGGAAGCATAGGGGTAAGAGATCAGAATCGTTATCCGAATGATACGCCCGTACTGACCCGCGAAGATGGCGTCCGTGTTGCCGTAGGCACTGAAGCCAGGCCGCCCACATCCATGAAAGTGGACGAGTATATTCGCAGAGATTCGATTTTGGAACTCGCAAAAATATTTCAAGCAGACGGAGCGTTATTAGCGATTTGGCGCAGCGGTGTGGGCTGTACCTTGACGCGGAAAGAACAGGCAATGTATCTAAAAAAGGCGGGACTGAGCGTGATGCACTATGAGGGCAGCCAGCCCGGTGATCGGACAGACCTTGACGAAATGCGTTTTTTGGATCAGTTGGATTCCTGGATGCAGAGCTTGGGCCTTCATAAGCTGGAAGAGTAAACCAAAACTGAGAGGAAGAAAAAGTCTGTGATTACGGAAAAAGAAAACTATCTGCGCTGTTATCAAGGTGAAATGCCTCTTTGGGTTCCGCGCTTTGGAGACGCCGCCGGCCAACACGCTTCTTTTGGCGGCCCGGGCTTGAAGGCGGAGCGTTCCCATCCGGCATGCGCTTCCGTGCGCCCGAGTTTTCTAAACAGGGATCGAACGCCGGACGGGGGCGGATGTGATATCTGGGGAGTCGAATATACCCCTACTGACAGTATGGGCGGCGCCGCGCTGCCGACGCCGGGGAAATACTTGATCAAGGACATAGAGAAATGGCGGGACTATATAAAAGTGCCGGATATTTCGGGTATTGATTGGGGGGGGATGGCTGAAAAGGACTTGGGCAAATTTGACCGTGAACAGACGGTCATTAGAACCAGTCTGCACAGCGGGTACTTCCAGTCTATAGTGGATATGATGGGCTATGAAGAAGGGCTGACCGCGTTTTATACCCATCCCCAAGAAGTAAAAGAACTGTTGCAGTTGCGCAGTGACTTCTTTGTTGAAGTTACCGAGAAGCTTATGCAATACTACAAACCGGACATTTTTGCCATAGCCGACGATCTTGCCACAGCGCAGGCGCCCTTTATCTCGTTGGACATTTATCGGGAATTCATAAAACCACACGCGAAGCGAGAGTTAGACGTCGGCCTGAAGTACGGCGCTTTTTTGGATATACACTGTTGCGGAAAAGCTGATATATTCGTTGAGGACTGGCTGGAGATGGGTATAAACTCATGGAATCCGGCGCAGGTATCAAACGATTTGGCAGGGATCAAGAGAAAATTCGGCGACCGCCTGATCTTTGTCGGTTGCTGGGATTCTCAGGGTCCTGCAGGTTGGTTGGATACAGGTGAGGAGGAGACGAAGGCGGCTGTCCGCCGGAGTATAGACAGCTTTGCGGATAACGGCCGGTATATTTTCTGGGCTTCGGTGTACGGAGTTGAAGGCGATGAAAGGGCGGAAAGAAAAGCTCGATGGATTTCAGAGGAATATGAAAGCTACGGGAGAAGATATTATGAAAACCGCGCCGAAATCGTCTAATTAATCTGAATAGGGAAATGAGCATGAAGAAAAATGTATTAAAAGAAAAGTTGGGGCAAGGCCGCCCGTGCATGGGGACATTTGTTAGGATGGGATCAATGTCGGCGGAGATACTGGGGATTGCGGGTTGGGATTTCATTGTTATAGATATGGAACACGGAGTTCATTCATTTGCGGATGTGCTTGAAATAAAAAGAGCCGCAGCGTCCGTCGGAGTCAGTACCGTCGTGCGAATACCGGATCCAACGGAAATATCTGTGATGCGCGCGCTTGATTCGGGTGGGGAAGGGGTGCAAATCCCTCAGATCAGAACCTTGGAGGAAGTGAAGTCAGTCAGCGCCGCTGCACGATTTGCCCCACTTGGTACCCGGGGCAGCTGTTCATATACGAGCAGCGCGCAATATGCCTTTACGCCCTATCAAGAGCATATAAAAACTTCAAATGAGGAAGTACTCGTTGTGATACATATCGAAAACAAGGAAACTGCGTACATGATAGACGAGATACTCGAAGTACCCGGTATTGATGTGATTTTCTGCGGTCCGTGGGATATGTCGCAGTCTCTCGGAATTCCGGGCGAGACGCAGCACCCGCTTGTGAAATCCACAATAAAAAATGTGATAAGTAAATGCAAAAGTAAAGGGATTGCTTCCGGCATGTTTATTAACCGGCCTGAGCAAATCAACGAATGGCTGGAAGCAGGAGTCACTTATTTTACGTATGCGACTGATGTGGGTATGTACGGCGAGATACTAAGACAAACGCTTGCAGACACACGCAAACACATTAATCTTTGGGAAGAAACAGAGGGGGAAAACTATGGATAGGAACTTAATGGGAGTATTCGCGCCGATCTCTACACCTTTTAAAAGTACCGGCGAGGTTGACTTCAAAGGTCTGGAAAAAAACGTGGGCGCCTATGCCTCTGCGGGTATTAAGGGATTCCTGGCTCTTGGCTCAAACGGTGAGAATAAGAGCCTGACCAATGAGGAAAAGCTGAAAGTTTTGGAAATTGTTTGCAAGAGCAAAAATACGGGGCAGATTGTACAAGCCGGCTGTATTTTTGAATCCACTTTTGAGACTATTGACATGGCGAAAAAGATGCAGAGATATAAGCCGGATTATCTCACTTTGCTTCCGCCGTGCTACTTCAAAAGCCAGATGACGGACGACGCGCTTTATAGGTACTTTACCGATGTTGCCGATGCGGTGGATACACCGTGCCTTCTTTATAACGCTCCGCAGTTTTCGAGCGGCATTGTGTTGTCTGTTAAATTGCTCAAACGTTGTGCGGAACATAAGGGCATTGTCGGAGTCAAGGACAGTTCTTCGGGAAATATGGAAAGTATCCTTTTTGCGTTGCGGGATGATTTCAACGTTATGTCGGGTACGATCAATAACTTCTTTTCGTGTTTGACTATGGGAGGCACGGGCGGGGTCCTCTCCCTCGCAAACTCATTCCCCCGCTTGGCGGTGGAGCTTTACGAGCTGCTTTCAGAGAAGAAGTATGCCGAGGCAATAGTACTCAATGACCGCGCGTTGCAGATCAACAAGATTGTTTCCGGCAAAGGCGGCGTGGCTGCCGTAAAATATGCAATGGATCTTGCCGGCTTTGTCGGCGGAGAAGCAAGATTGCCGTTGCTGCCGCTTTCTGACGCGGATAAAGCCGCCATCAAGGGCAAGCTTGCCGCAGAGGGCCTGATCTGTTAGTAACTGACGGACTCACAACTGCAAAAAAACAAGTTTTTTTAAGTCTGTCAGTTACAAAGATTTAAGAGCGAAGATATAAGAGCTAAGATATCTTAACACTTTTTTCTTAAATCTTATATCTTGCGCTTCAGCGCTTTAGTACCTTAGCAACCTATAACGACAATAAAAACAAGAGGGCGCCGGTTGTAACAATAATATATTTATGGAGGTAGAAAAAAATGGCAAAGTATGATTTTATGAGCTTTGGCGAGGCGATGGTGCGTTTTACACCCCCCGTCCATGATCGTTTGGGGCAGGCAGAAGTGCTGGAACTGGGTATCGCGGCGGCGGAGCTGAATTGCTGCGTGAACATTTCCAACCTGAGCCGCGAGTTGCTTAAGCCCACCATGAAAACGGCCTATGTTACCAAGCTGGTCGATGCTTGGGACGGCGATTATATTATCAAGCGTGCGCAGATGCACGGTGTTGACATGTCAAATGTTGTGGTTGACAAATACGACAAGGTGGGCCGTACACGCAATGGCAAATGTTTTATTGAGACGGGGATAGGACCCCGCGCCGGATACCAGGGCTATGACCGCGGACACTCCGCCGTTAGTAAAATCAAGCCCGGTGACATAGACTGGAAAAAGGTGCTTGATACGCGCTGGTTCCATTCCACCGGGATTATTACGGCTGTCGGCGAGCACACGGCCACCGAAGTGGAAGCCGCACTAAAGGCTGCAAAGGCAAATGGCGCCACAACAAGCTTCGACCTCAACTACCGCTATACCCTTTGGAGCGAGGAGAAAGCGCAAGAGGCGATGAAGAAGCTGATGCCGTTTATTGATGTTATCATTGGTAACGAGGAAGACTTTGAAACAATGCTTGGAATCAAGGCCGAAGGGGTTGACCGTACATATTCGAAAATCGATCCCGCGGAGTACAAGAAAGTCGCGGAAAAGGTAATGGAGGCATATCCAAACGTCACAGCGGTGGGAAATTCCCTTCGCGAGGTCACTTCCGCGCTCCTCAACAACTGGCAGGTTGTGTTGATGACGAAGAACGGTTATTTTGTATCACGCAAGTATATGAATGTCGAGATATATGACCGGGTCGGCGGAGGAGACTCGTTTGCATCGGGCGTAATCTACGGAATGCTTCTTGGAAAGCCGGAGCAGGAAATCATTGATTTTGCTGGCGCTTATTCAGCGCTGTGCCACACGATCCGTAACGACTGGAACCTTGTGACACGGGAGGAAGCCGAGGACGTAATGGGGGGCGGCAGCGCGCGCGTCAAGAGATAGCGCGCGTCCAAAGGGCGCATGCATAAACCCAATCGCCGTCTTGATATTGCCGTCGATATCAAGTACATAATTGAAAGACCTGAATGTCAGAGGTATTTGCACATGGCGGCAAATCATGAGAATAATGAGCGGGCAGAAACACAAGAAGTTAAAACTCTATGGAATATCAACTTCATTCTTGTATTGATACTTGGATTTTTGAGCGGTACGGCCAACCAGATGGTGACTCCTCTTTTGTCCAGGTACGCGGTCAGCTTGGGCGCGCCGCTCGCCCTAGCGGGTTTTATCGTGGGGCTGATGAGCGGCATATCAATGCTTCTCAGGCCATTTTCAGGAGCGGCTTCCGACCTGCTCAACCGCAAGCGCGTAATGGTTGTCAGCGGGCTTATCACGGCTACAGCCTATGCAGGATATTTGCTATTCAGCAGCATTACCGCAGTCATTATCTGCCGCATTCTGCAGGGGTTTTCATTTTCATTCATGAGCGTTGCGCGAACCACTTACGCCACAGAGTATATGCCCAGGGATCGAATGGGTGAGGGCATTGCGTTTACTTCATTTGGTCTAATCCTTTCACAAGCGATGGGTCCGAATATCGGACTGTGGATATCGGAGAACTGGGGATACCGCGCCTGTTTTTTTGTGGCCCTGCTTCTGTCGCTAACGGGGTCGACTCTGCTTATGAGCAGACCATATACTAAGAAAAAAGAGGCTTTCAGCCTAAGCAAAGTCAAGCTCAGCAACTTAATAGCCGTAGAAGTGATACCATACGCGCTGATAGCGGGTTCTTTTTTTATCACCCTCCAACTGGGGAACGCATTTATTGTGCTGGTCGGAGCAGAGCGAGGCATCGCAAATGTAGGTTTGTTCTTCACCGTGTTTTCCGTTTGCACATTGATTTTGCGCCCGCTTTCAGGGCGCGTGTTAGATAAGTTCGGACTGCCAGTTTTGCTGTATCCTGCTATAATCTTTGCTTCCTTAACGATGGTATTAATCGGGCGTGCGAGCGGCATTGTATTCATTCTGCTGGCAGGGCTGACAAAATCGCTCAGTCACGGCGTCGCTATTGCAAGCATTCAAGGGGCATGTATTAAAAAAAGCGGCAAAGAGCGGGCCGGCGTTGCTGCCGCGACAATACATATGGGACAGGATCTCCTCGGCGCATTAGCGCCGGTCATCGGCGGATTACTGGCGGCTAACTACGGATACGCAAATATGTACTATATCTTCGCAGGCGTCATGCTGTTGGTGGCGCCCGCCTATATGTTCCTGCGGCGCTTTGAGAGTAAATAACGGAAACCGCCGGAGTTGTTAATGAAAAAACAATTGAAATCAACCCATGCGGTCATATATAATGACGGCTGAATAGGGGTGATTGACAAATGCGGGCTTTTTATGCTGTGTTTTGCGTTGTACTTGTTATTGTTTTTGTTCTTTCTTACTTTTTTTTCGGAGAGAATGTGGGTGTCTTTTACTACTATTTCGGTGAAAGGCTGGATATGCTCATTACTTTCTGCCTTGTCCTGTTAAGCTGTACGCTTGAAATTACCAGGGCATCCAGATATACATTGACCGGCAGTTGGAATGTCGAGATTTTCCCCGAAAATGGAAAAGGCTCAAGAAAGAATACGCAGCCGAAGCAAGAAGGTACGATGATTATCTACGAAAAGAACCGGAAAGAGTATTTGGGCAGCATGTATCTTACTTTCATTGACGAAAACAGAATCATTCGGCAGGGGTTTTACGAAATAGAGTTCAAAAGAAGATTTCGCAAAATCATAGGCACTTCCAACCTAAAGTTCATGAAAGAACTGGAATCCAACGTTTTCCCGGAGAATGACTCGAATGCCCGCCGACGTACGTACAGCCTTTCATTGACGGGCCGGAATATGATTAGTGGTTCCGTGCAAATGGAAGCGCAAAACTCAAAAGCTTCATTTTCAGCCACCAGAAAATAGATTTTCGCCTGAGAGTTGACCGCTTATGCAGCAGCCCATTATTAAACCGGAGTACAGATGATTAGAAGTTATTGACACGACATGACTATTGTGATAGTCTGTCGTTGAGGTGATTGTATGAAATGCGGTGCGGCTGCAATAGCATTGATTATTGCAATGGGGCTTCTGTCTGCTTGCGACAACTCAGGATCTGTGAGCGATTCTCCTTTAGTTGGGCGTTGGGCCTATGAAGACGTTGTTTTAGACTTTCTCTCTGATTATACCGGGATTGAGAGATATGAAGGTCAGCGGTTTTCATTCACATGGGACATAAATGGCAACATGCTTGAAATGGACTTTGGAGACGACGATGACGGTTCTTTTATATATGAGGTTTTGTCCTACGTTTACCACGATATTCCTACAGAATCGTTTGGATTCTATTTTTTGGATGATGAGCAGGTACTTATGCTGCATGACGACCACGGCGACCATTGGCATTTTATTATTGAATTTGTCAGAATTAGGGATTGACAAGTGGTGACTATTGTGATAGTGTCTATTTGACTAGCGGAATAGTCGGAGGGGAGGCAACATGGGAATCAAGGTATTCGATTCGGAATTAAAGGTCATGGAAGCCTTATGGAAGGAAGGGGATTTAACTGCCGGGCGGCTTGTCAAAATTTTGAAAGAACAGACAGGCTGGAACCGCAACACAACATACACCGTTATCGGAAAACTAATCGACAAGGGGGCGATTGAGCGCCGTGAGCCGAACTTCCTGTGCAAAGCATTAATAACAAAGGAACAAGTGCGGCAGTATGAGGCGTCGGAACTAATCGACAAGCTGTTTGACGGCTCTGCGGAGATATTTTTGTCCGCGTTTTTAAGCGGGAAAGTATTATCAAAAGAAAAAATGGATCGGCTGAATGAAATCATCGAAGGTCAGGATGGCGATGCGCGCCTGAAGCAGATTGTTGAAAGATTGAAGTAGGGAGGTGATGGATGTGCTGATTACGAATGCTCTTCAAATGAGCATATCAGCGGGCGTGCTTGTAGTGGCTGTCATTATTGTCCGTTCTGTCTTCTTAAACAGATTGCCTAAAATTATGTTTCTTGCGCTGTGGGGCGCAGTGCTTCTTCGCCTGTTGTTGCCGTTTTCCATCCCGCTTCCGCTCATGTCCTTTGTCACTGCCGATGAGATATTTTCGATGGCGCCGCAAGACAGCTCTGCCCGTCATGGAACACAGGACAATTTATCTCGCGGGCATAATGAGGCGGCTTCGGAAGAATTAACAAGCTTAATGCCGACAGTGCCTTATGCTGCCGAAACGGTGCGGGAGAGGGCCTTTAGCGTAGTGGATACGGTGCTGATAATATGGCTTGCAGGCATGGCGATTGCGCTCACTTTCTTTTCGGTTATATACATAAAAAAACATCGTCAGTTGCGTTTTGCGCTTCCGATCTGCGGCAATGATTTTATTGATGAGTGGGTTGCGCAGCACAAGCGTTACCGCCGTATCACAATTATGCAGTCAGAAAGGTTGACGACCCCGATAGCCGTTGGTATATCAAAGCCCCGAATCATTTTGCCAAAATCTATGGACTTAAGCGATAAACCGCTGTTGAATCATGTACTTATGCACGAATACTACCACATAAGGCGCTGTGACTCTTTGTGGAAGATACTTTTGGCCGTCGGCCTTTGCGTCCATTGGTTTAACCCCTTGATATGGGTCATGTTTGTATTGGCAAATCGGGACTTGGAATTGACGTGCGATGAAATGGTTCTTCGCCATTTTGGAGCAGAGACAAGAGAAGCCTACGCCTATTCCATTATTGGTATGGCGCAGTGGCGGAGCAGCGTGTACGCTTTGCTTCATAACGGCTTTAGTAAAAACGCGCTGGAAGAAAGGATTGAATCAATAATGAAATTTAAAAGGAAGTCATTTGTCAAGTTGGCATTGTCAGTTTTGATCGCTGTCGTTCTTGCTTTAGGCGGATTTGCCAATTTTTTCCCGCCCCAAGCTGATGTTGTTAACGCTGCCGCATCGGAGCTTGCAGGAACTCTTCCGCAAATATCCAGCCAAAGGGCGAGGAATATTGCGGCGGATCACGTGGGTTATCCTGCAAATAACGCCATATTATATGTAGATGAGGGCAGATTGGTCTACGAAGTTGAAATTAGGAATGATGTGCTGAGGTTCATGGCTTATGTATGCGCTATGACAGGCGAAGTGTTGCGTGTGGAGGATTATGAGATTCCACAAACGCAGCAGCCTCAACCGGTACAGCCGGATACCCTTCCACAAATCTCCAGTCAGAGGGCAAGGGATATCGCTCAAGCCCATGTCGGCTATCCAGTAAGAGACGCAGTACTTTTTTCGGATAATGGGCATCTGACCTATGAAGTGGATGTCAGAAACGATGTACTGAGATTTATGGTCTATGTAAGCGCCATCACCGGACAAGTGCTGCGTGTGGAGGATTATAACATTGCTCCGCAGCCCGCGCCAGAGCCGATACAGCCGCCGGTACAACAGACTGTATTCCAACCGGCAGGTGGTACTGTGAACGCTGACCGGGCCCGTGCAATTGCTTTGAACCACCTTGGCCGAGGAATCGTGGTCAGGCATGAAACCAAAAGCAATTATATCAAAGTTTGCATTCAAGTCGGCAATGAGCATCACGACATAAGGGTGAACTACGACGGCACCATCCAAAGAACCTCAGTGCGTGAAATTGTAACGATTGATTCTAAATCGTGGGGGCATGACCCATCCGCCGCTATCGGCCATGAGCGCGCGGCGCAAATAGCCATTGAGCGCGCGGGCGGAGGCACTGTCATTGAGAACAGGTTCTGTTTCCATGCTAACAGGGGCGGACTGCTATACCATGTAAAGGTGGTAGAAGGCCAAACGGAATACAGCATGGAGATAAATGGCACGACAGGCGCGATTATCAAGTTTGAGTCAAAATACAAACCTTAATCAAGTGTAAAAGCCCACCCGCTCTGCGATGAACTGCAAATCTACATCCAACGACAATAAATAATCGCCCTCCGGGGCGATTATTTATTGAATCGGATGTTCATAAAATATTTACAATTAAATGGATTGACCTTATAGCTGCTCTAAGGCTTATTGTAATTGTATCAGCCTCTCAAAAGGTGGAGCAAAACATGGAAAAGATAAAAAAATATCTCAGCGTTATCATATCGGCTGCTGTTTACTTGATAACATTCGCGGCACTATATGTTGTGGAATACAGGCTGTATGATAAGGCTTTTAAAGCATTGTCTTTCTACCTGATGGTAGTGTGGCCGGCGATTTTTGTTTCGAGTTTGCTTCGTTCCCGTGAACCGGCAAAAAAGGAAGCGGGCATGATTCGAAGGAGGATTCGGTTTGCGATTAACTGTTTGCTGCTTTTCAGCATTATGATAGTTCTTTACTTTTTGTATTTTCGAAACGAAAGCTATAAAACCGATCTTGTGGTATGGCAAATACTGGCAATGATGGCCGCTGCGGGCACAATCGGCTCATTGCAGATACTTCGGCATTGGAATAACAGCGTCAAATTTGCCGCCAACACATTCAGCGTCGTCATTTCCTCGCTGCTGCTTGCCACTGTGTTGTTTCTGTTGATTACGGGCCCGCAATCGGTTGGCGGGGCAGCAGGGTCGATGCGAGATATTGGCTATAAAAACCCCGAATACATTATGCGGTTTCATGACACGAACGTATTAGCCTTTTTCAAGAACGGTCATTTGCCTGAATCATATGATTATGCAGATAACAGCAGCTTAGGCTTATATCTATTCTATGGTGAAATTGATGATGCGGAATACGGCGTATTTATTGATGTCAGAAACGGCGAAATTGTCGAAAAGCTTATTTTAGAAGATAATCACTCGCTAAGAAACACAATTGAGCGCATACGGAACAGATCGGGTTATTTGGGGGCGTCAACAGATTAATTGAAATGCCTGTGTAGGGGCGGATCGCAAGCATTGCTCATTAACCTGCAAGAAATCGACGTACCCCCTACGGCATTTCAGCGTAGTCCAGGAATATTTGCGCCGCCTGCTCGCGGGTAAAGTAATGCGTCAGGTATTCGGAAAATGGAGGGAAGGCGACTGCTCCTTGTCCGCCGGGCCCAAGGGATAAAAGGCTTTCAATATGCCGGCCCATTTCTTCGATCGTCTCCCAATATTTTTCGGGACTGACCTGTATTCCGTCAATCGAAGTAATGCCGTCCGGAGGCCCATATTCAAATACTTTTATTGCGCTCAACTCCGCAAAGCCGTTAGTGACTGTGTACAGTTCATATGTAATGCCATAATACCCCCAATAAAAACTCAGCAAGTTTTCATTCCGCATGGCCGCGACGCCCATTCCGCTCCCCGCGCTCGCTATCCTTTGAAGCTCCCCATTTGCGAAGCCAAAGAGTAAGTACCGAACGTCAACATCATAAAATGAAGTCGGGCTTGCCCCACGCCGATCCTTTTGCGCGATAAGCAGCAACGGGACGCCATCTCCTGATATATCTATCAATACGGGGTAAATCGCATCTAAATCAACAGTATCACTCGAAAAATGCGGAATTTCCGCGCGTCTTATCGCCTCAGCGTATGCCAGAGCTTGTTCCGCGGGTAAACGGATCTTTTCACGGTCGCCATAGTATGGAATATGCGAAATGTCTGTCGCTTCGCTTGGCGTATCTTCAGGCAAATATGACTCCCGCTGCAGAGAGAAATCAACAGTGCGCACATGCGAAACCTGAAACCGTTCGTTGAAGCCGATCAGATTGTCTGCAGCGTCAAGCTCAATCAAGTTCGCAAGGCTGCTTAGCGGACTTAAGTCAGTGATTTCATTGCTCCGCAGACTCAATACAGACAGATTCTCAAGCTCGGCAAGCGGAGTCAGGTCGCTGATTTCGTTGTGCCCAAGCGTCAGCTTTGACAAGCTCGTAAGGCCGCTCAGAGGAGTCAAGTCGCTGATTTTGTTGAACGTCAAATACAGCTCGGTCAAATTCTTGAGATTTAACAGCGAGCTTAAGTCGCTGATTTGATTGCTCTCTAGGCACAAGAAAGTCAAATTCGTAAGATCCTTCAGCGGGCTTAAATCGCTGATCCGGTTTCGATCCAAATGCAGGTATGTCAAGTCCGTTAGCTCGGCAAGCGGCGTCAGGTCAATGATTTGGTTGGTCTTCAAGTCCAGATATGTCAAGTTCGCAAGCTCGGCAAGCTCTGCAAGCGGAGTTAAGTCGCTGATCCGGTTGCGGTCCACGGATAAGTGCGTCAGATTTACAAGGCTGACAAGCGGCTTGAGGTCGCTGATTTGATTTTGGCCTAATTGCAGATGCGTCAAATTCACAAGGCTGGCAAGCGGCGTCAGGTCGCTGATTTGGTTGTTACCCAAGTTCAATTTAGTCATGTGCGGAATGTGCTTCAGCGCCTCGAGGTCTGAGTCGGAAAGCCCTGTGCCTGACAGGTCAATTTCAGTCCAATACGGCCTGAACTCTTTGCCGCCGATTATTATATAGTCGGAATAGCCAGAATCGGGAACTATTTCGTCAGAGCTGAAATCATCCGTGGGCTGCGGGGATTGCGGCAAACGACTCGCGGCCGGGTTCGTAAGCGAATTGTCGGTCCCGTTGTCTTCACCGCCGGACAAGAAAAACAGACCAACGCATACAGCGATAACGATCACGGCGAATACCCCGATAATGACAGTAATATACAGCCTTTTCTTCGCTTTTCTCTGAGCGGAATGTATGCAATCAGCGTCATCGCAATTACATTTGCCAAAAATCATAACTGAACGCCCCTCTGTGCTTAAACTGCCCGCTACTGGATGGACAATGCCGCGTCGTGACCGCCGCGTATGGCCTGCGTTACCTGACCGGGGCTGACGCAGTCGCCTATTGGGATAAACTCCGGGGCGCAGTAACGCATCGCCTCAGCTTCATCCCGGAGCGGGAGCGCCCCGGCAGCCAAAACCACGGAGTCCGCGGAAATCTTTGATTCATTCCCGTACCCGTCCGTGACCAGAACGCCGTCGTCCGTCACGGCGGTGCAGCGGGTATTGAGAAGAATTTTGACGCCCAGCTTCTCAAATTGTTGTTCAATGGCCCATCTGTAACGGAAATTGCAGTCGCCGGCAGGAACGTCAAGCATCTCAACGATTGTGACCTCGCGGTCATGCTGTTTTTGCTGCGCGATATGGATCGCCTCTTCACAGCCGACAAGCCCACCGCCGATGACGACTATACGGCCGCCTAACGATTCTCCGGTCCCGACTTCCGAAGAAAGCGTCACTATCGGCTTCTCGACGCCGGGTATGGCGGGGATATTTGGACGGTTACCCAGCGCGGCGATCAATACATCCGGCTGTTCTTTTGCGGCAAACTCAGGCGTTACCTCTGTGTTGAGCCGTACTTCCACGCCGTAATGAGCCATTTCCGCCGTCATGGATTGAGTCAGGCTGTACAGATCCCGTTTAAAAGGCACGTGCTTTGCAAAACGGAGTGAACCGCCCAGTGAACCGCTCTTTTCACAGAGTACGACCTTGTGGCCCAGTTGCGCGGATGTAATGGCCGCCTGCATTCCGGCGGGGCCGCCGCCCGCAATCAGTACGCGGCGCTTGATCGGCGCGGGGGTAAGGTACTCAAGCTTGTATTCCTGACCGATTTCAGGATTGAGCATACAGCGGGCTGTGCTGAGTGTAAAACGGCTTGCCTGACACCATCCGCAGCGCAGACAGATTCGCACCATCTTTTCCTGCCCACGGCGGCCCTTGTTAGGCGTGTCCGGGTCGCAGACCAGTTGCCTTGCCATAGCGATGGCGTCCGCCTTGCCGGAGGATATGACCTTTTCCATGTCGCTGAGGTGCGCGTGGCCGCCAACGGTGGTGACCGGCGCTTTGACGGCTTTTTTTACCGCTTCGGCGTACTGAAGCAAAAACTCGCGAGGGTCAAAGAGCATTGCGTGCGTGAACATCGTGGCGATACGGTCATAGTGAACTCCGGCGGAAACATGGAAAGCGTCAACATAAGGCTCCAGTATCAGGCAGGCTTCAACGGCGTCTTCCTGCGTCAGGCCATCGGGGATCAGATCACTCCCGTTTATACGGTATTCGATGGGGAAGTCCGGCCCGGCGGCCTCGCGAATTGCTTTGCAAACCATGATTGGGAACCGGCAGCGGTTTTCCACGCTGCCTCCGAACTCGTCGGTGCGGAGGTTAATGTTAGGCGATAGGAATTGGTTAAGCAGCCAGCCGTGCGCGCCATGTACCATGCACATGTCGAAGCCCGCGCGTTTGGCGCGTTGTGCCGCCTCTCCGAATTTTTTTGCCAGATCGCTCATCATCTCATATGTCATTGCTACAGAGCGGGTTTCCGTCGTATGCTCGGTTTGGAAGCCTATTTTTACAGGCGTTTCGGATGGGCCGATAGGACGTTTTCCGCCAATGAACGCCGGGTCACAGCATATGCCGCCGTGAGAAAGCTCGACGGAGGCAATAGAGCCGTGGCGATGAATCGCCTCTGCGCAGCGCACAAAGGAAGGCAGCGTCCTGTCCGTGTCCAGCAAGTATTGTGTAGGGTGGTTCATACCGGTTTCCTTGTCCACAATGCAGTCGCCCACCGTAACTAATGCGGCGCCCCCTTTTGCTTTGCGCCCGTAATATGCTATTGTGTGCTGCTCCATTGAGCCGTCTACCGCCGTATCGGCCTGGGAGGTAGGGGAGGAGACAAGCCGGTTACGCAGCAGTAACGGGCCGATTCTAAATGGTGTGAACAGATTCGGGTAGTATGGGTTCATTTTTTTCGTTCTCCTTTTTTTAGGAGCCTTGGACAAAAGCAGCGTTAATTGTAACTGCTCCATTACCCCACTGCTGAAACCTTCCAAGCCTCGTCATTGCGGCCTCCGAGCCGCAATCCCCTCGAAATCCGCAGGGGATTGCGGGTCAAGCCCGCAATGACGGGGGGTTTTTCTGAGTAGTTACCGTTAATTTAGATTTTTAGCG
>Ga0099364_10000851_pt1 | contig 51740 bp, 42 predicted proteins | sample TergutTh196P3_FD_73070 | JGI IMG/M metagenome (GOLD analysis project Ga0099364, IMG submission 73070) | Microcerotermes parvus P3 segment gut microbial communities from Pointe-Noire, Republic of the Congo - Th196 P3 | ecosystem: Host-associated > Arthropoda: Insects > Digestive system > Gut ... | reverse complement strand
GCAGGTGGTGTTTGCCGAACTCGAAACTCAGGTTGCACATTTCGGCGATTTTCGCTGTGTTCTCTATAGCTTCCGGGTGTTTTGGGAACAGCGCGCGCATCTCGTTTTCGGATTTCAGGAACAGTTCGCCGGAGTCAAAGCGCATCCTGTTGTCATCGGTGACGGTCTTGCCTGTCTGAATGCACATAAGGACATCTTGGACTTCCGCGCCCGCTCGGTCGATGTAGTGAACGTCGTTTGTAGCGACGATTGGGATTTTCGTTTCGCTGTGAATCTTAATAAGACCTTCGTTTATTCTTGGCTGGTCGGGAAGTCCATGGTCTTGCAATTCTAGATAGAAGTTGCTTTCGCCGAAAATGTCTTGTAGCTCCAACGCTTTGGTTTTCGCTGCGTTATAGCTCCCGGCGAGAATCAGTTTCTGAATTTCGCCCGATGCGCAGGCGCTGAGGGCGATTAGTCCTCCGCTGTACTTTCGCAGGAGGTCCAGGTCAATGCGCGGTTTTATGTAAAAACCTTCGGTGAATGATGCGCTTACGAGCTGGCAGAGGTTTTTGTAGCCGGTTTCGTTTTTACACAGCAGCACCAAGTGCTGACGGTCGGAGTCGAGGTCATAGTCCATGTCGAACCGGGTCCGCGCCGCGACGTAGACCTCGCAGCCGATTATGGGCTTGATGCCGGCAGCGGTTGCTTCTTTGTAGAAGCTGACGGCCCCATACATAACGCCGTGGTCGGTTATGGCGATGCTCGCCTGCCCCAGCTTATGTGCCTGCGCGACAAGGTCGGCAAGCCTGCAAGCACCGTCCAGCAGGCTGTATTCGCTATGGACATGAAGATGAGCAAATGGCATAGCGCTCCTCAATTCAGCATAATAATCCAATGCTATCAGTATACCGTATGCGTCAACACAAATCAAGAGGCTACTGGTCAGGGAGTCATTGAAGTCTGTACCGTGCCTTGCGCTCGGACGTCTATTTCTGTGCCCCTTGTCGCTCAATGAAACATCCTGTTTCAATTCGCGACCGCTCCACCATCCATGGTTACGCTCTACGGGGCACAGAAATAGCCATCCTCACCGGCAGTAGCAATATCCTGTGACCGCGTGACAAGTAATTACCAACAATGCACCGTAAAATAAAAATAATCCTTGCTTTTATTCGGACAATTTGATAAAATGCCGTGGCATTAACGCACGGTTCCTGATTTTCTCGTCGAGTGCGGCGCATATGCTGCGCGGCTATACCCGTTTCAGCCGCAAAGTATGCTGTTGGCGAGGAAAGAAGACGGGACCGGAGGGAGGTATCCCGGCAATAAACGCCGATGATACCCAAAATAACAAAAATGGAGGAAAACAATGTCAGTAGTATCAATGAAACAGCTTCTTGAAGCAGGGGTTCACTTCGGTCATCAAACCAGACGCTGGAACCCAAAAATGGCACCATACATCTATATGGAGCGCAACGGCATCTACATCATCGACCTACAAAAAACCGTCAGAAAACTCGAGGAAGCCTACAACTTCATCCGCGACATCAGCGAAAGCGGCGGCTCCGTGCTCTTTGTCGGCACAAAAAAGCAGGCGCAAGATGCAATCAAAGAGGAAGCCGAACGTGTCGGCATGTTCTATGTCAACGCAAGATGGCTCGGCGGCATGCTCACTAACTTCAAGACAATGCGCCTACGCATCGAACGCCTTGCCCATCTCCGCAAAATGCAAGACGACGGCACATTCGACATCCTGCCGAAAAAAGAAGTCATCAAACTCACCAACGAAATCAACAAACTCGAAAAATACCTCGGCGGCGTCAAAGACATGAAAAGACTGCCATCCGCGCTGTTCATAATTGACCCACGCAAAGAACGCAACGCTATAGCCGAAGCAAGAAAACTCGGCATCCCCATCATAGCGATTGTAGACACCAACTGCGACCCCGATGAGATAGACTACCTAATCCCCGGCAACGACGATGCTATCCGGGCAATCCGCCTTATAGCCCAGGCTATGGCTAGCGCTGTAATTGAAGGCCGGCAAGGCGCGGACTACGAACCTACTGCAGAAGAAACCCCGCTTGACCCCGAAGGAGCATCAACCGCTTCCCCCGACTCGGCAAAACCGGAAGAAGCTGCCGTTAAAGCAGGCAATTAACATAGCAGCTCTTGCCCGCACCCCAAAATAAACAATATCCTAAACACTAACGAAAGGACTTACTGATATGTCATTTACCGCACAAGATGTAAAAGAACTGCGCGAAGCCACCGGCGTCGGAATGATGGACTGCAAAAAGGCTTTATCCGAAACCGGCGGAGATATGGAGAAGGCGATTGTCTACCTCCGCGAACGCGGGCTTGCCGCAGCACAGAAAAAAGCCGGCAGGATCACTGCCGAAGGCGTGGCATATGCCGCCGTGTTTGACGGCATTGGCGTAGTCATCGAAGTAAACTCCGAGACCGATTTCGTCGCAAAAAACGACACATTCAAAGAATTCGTCATGTCCGCCGCCGAAGCTGTGGCAAGCAACGACCCCGCAGATGTCGATGCGCTCCTTGCCTGCAAGTGCCCCGGAGGCGATAAAACCGTCGCAGAGCAGCTTCAGGAGCTTATCCTTGTCATCGGCGAGAATCTTTCGGTACGCCGCTTCAAGCGTTACTCCGATGGCTTGAGCATACCCTATATCCACGCAGGCGGCAAGATCGGCGTTATCATCAATCTCGAAGTATCCGGTATCTCCGATATGGATGCCGTGACAGAGCTCGGCAAGGACATCGCCATGCAGACCGCCGCCATGCGCCCGATGTACCTCGATGCTTCCTCAGTTGACGCGGGCGAGCTTGAAAAGGAAAAGGAAATCCAACTATATAAAGCCATCGAAGAGAACAAAGCGAAGAATCTCCCCGACGACAAAGCCCGCCAGATTGCCGAGAAAATGGTCATAGGCCGCATCAGCAAATTTTATGAGGAAATATGCCTCCTAAACCAGCCATATGTAAAAGAAAACAAGATTACCGTAGAACAGCATGTACAGCAAGTGGCAAAATCCCTCGGCGGCAAAATAACCGTCAAATCCTTCACCCGCTTTGAAAAAGGCGAAGGCATAGAAAAGAAGCAGGACGACTTCGCCGCCGAAGTAGCAAGCCTCGCAGGCTGACCTATAAATAATAAATAAGCAACACAGCAGATGACATAATATATCTGCTGTGTTCTTTTATACCAATATATACCCGAATCAAGCTGTTTAAGGGGACAGTTCACGGGAGTATTTTAGTCTGTACCGTGCCTTGCGTTCGGACGGTTGTTTCTGTGCCCCTTGTCGCTCAATGAAACATCCTGTTTCAATTCGCGAACGCTCCACCGTCCATGGTTGCGCTCTGCGGAGCACATAAACAACCATCCTCACCGGCAGTAGACGTATCCTGTCACAAACTCATGGCTCAGTTTTCCGTCTGTCGGTTTCGCCGCTTCGGCGTTCTACTTTCCCTACTCTGCGCTCCCCTCTTTCGACCCTCATATCCTTTTGCACCAAAGTGTGCAGCAACGCATCCAGCTTATGCATCTCGATCGGCTTAGCAAGAAAACCCTGAAACCCGTTTTCGATGAACAGCTTTTCGTTGCCGGCAAGAGCATTCGCCGTCAGCGCAACAACCGGTATGCCCGCTGCATACTGCGTGCCCAGCTTTCTTATAGCTTCCACAGCCTCTATCCCATCCATCTCCGGCATCATATGATCCATAAAAATCAAATCGTAAACCGGCTCCTCGTCTTTTATGCGCTGCACAGCCTCCGCTCCGCTTTCCACGCAGTCTACCTGAATCTCATACGGCTCCAGACACGCGGCGGCAACCTCAAGGTTGATTTCCACATCATCAACGACCAGCACCCTGGCATAAGGCATCGGCGTATACTCCACAACAGACTGGCTGTAATCCGGGGTGTATGTATAATCCATCAGTGCGTTCGCGGTTTCCTCGCCAATCGGAGCATTGTCAATTATCTCTTGGCTAATTTTTGCGGTAAAAACACTGCCAACCCCATACTCACTCTGCGCCCATATCTTCCCACCCATTAACTCAACAAGCCCTTTGCTTATGTTAAGCCCAAGCCCTGTCCCTTCAATACCGAAGAACTTGCGCTGGTGAACCTGCGAATATTCGGCGAAAAGCATTTTTAAGTCCTTATCGCGGATGCCTATCCCCGTGTCGGCAATCTCAAAAGTGAGTTCTGCGCCGTCGTTTATCGCCTGCCACGTCACGCGAAGCTCAACCTTCCCCTTGCGTGTGTACTTAAAGGCATTACTGAGAAGATTATTAAGCAATTGCTTGATTCTGAGCTCATCGCCTTTGAGCAGCCTCGGTATGCTCTCGCTCACAGAAACCACGAACTCTATCGGCCTGGATTTAATACGCACAATATTCAGCGCCACGGTGTCATAAATCATATTGACGATATCATACTGAGCGGGAAGAATCTCGAACTTACCCGACTCAATTTTCGACATATCGAGAATATCATTCACGATCCCGATAAGCAAGTTCCCCGAGGCATGTATCTTTCTGAGATTCTCAGCGTTTGTCTGAGGCAAATCGCGGCGCAGCTCAGCCTCCGTTAAGCCAATAATAGCGTTAAGCGGCGTGCGGATTTCATGGCTCATATTAGCCAGGAAGTTGCCCTTTGCATGTGCGGCAAGACTGGCCTCGTTCTTCGCGGCAGTGAGTTCATCAAGCGCATTAACATATGACTTGCAGAATATATAAATCAATATATTCAGCGCAACCGATACTAAGTAGTAGAGGATATTATAAACCTCCGTAAACGCAGGACCCAGAAGGTTCATCCGAAAGCCGAACAGCATGATAGCGAACACTGTGCTCGACAATGTGATGTACAACGCCAGGCTCTTAGGCCTGAGATATGTAAGAGAAATCATTGCAATGCCGATGTTATATGTAAAGAGCAAAAAATCGCCCTTGAAATACATCGAACCGAAAGTCAGTATGCCAACCAAGATAACCGGCGACAGAAAGGATTTCACCGCATTGCCCGCAGCGCTTCTTTCTATGATAACATAAGATAAAACAATCGCAAGGGAGAGCCCAATACGCATAAGCATAGCCTGAGTACCGAAAAACAACCCTGTATAAGTGGAAATCAGCAATGCGTACACGCACAGCACCATGAAAATATAAGGCGCTGTCACGTTCTTTTCGGAACCGGCGAATATATACTTGCGTATTAACGAGGCCATTCTTAACTCTCCCTGCGACTGACAAATCAAAGCAAACCGTAAGCTGCAATAGCTATACTACGCTTTTATAACAGATTATTCAACACTTTGATGTTAATTTTTTGTTTAGCTGTCTATTTTTTCGACCAACGCCGGAGCAGAACAGCCGCAAGCCCCTGATGCTGCGTGCCTATTCGCAGCAGCATTTTGCTTTATCGTCTGCGGCCGTTTTCAGCTTTTTCAGCAGTTTCGATGTGCCGGCAACGATTGTGTTCATGCAGCCGGGGTCAAACGGGGACTGCAAACCGGCTTCGGCTACTATATCCGTCAGCTTTTTACTGCCCGCTTTCTTCGTCAGCTCGATATAGCTCTTCCAAGCCGCCTCGCGGTCAGTATCCATAAGAATACGGTATTGAATCGCGCAAATCTGCGCCAGGCAGTAATCGATATAATAAAACGGCCTCCCGTAAATATGCGCCTGGCGCTGCCAGCCCCCGCCTTTGCCGAAGAAAGGATCATTCTCATAATCAAGGTGCGGTTTGTACTCACCCTCGAGCCTCTGCCAAACAGCCTTGCGTTCATCCGGCGACATCCCGGGGTTTTCATAAACAATATGCTGAAACTCGTCAACCATGCAGCCATACGGGATGAAAACCAGAGCCGATGCCAGCTGCATATACAGAAACTTCTCCGTTTCCTTGCCGAAAAACAAACGCATCCAATCCCCGGTGAAGAACTCCATAGCCATAGAATGTATCTCCGCGACATCATAAGTACATTCCCTGTATTCCATCACTTCCATGCCGCTCGACAGATACGCGTTGAGCGCATGACCGCATTCATGTGTCAGCACATCGACATCCTCGCTCGTACCGTTGAAATTAGCGAAAATATACGGCGATTCGTAGTCCGGGATATAAGTGCAGTACCCGCCCCCGGCTTTTCCCTCTTTGGCCAGAACGTCAAACAGCTCGTTTTCGAGCATGAAGTCAAAAAACTCTTTCGTTTCGGCTGAGAGCTCCGAATACATCCTCTTACCCGCCTCAAACATCTCCTCGGGTGTGCCTTTAGGTGTCGGGTTACCGTCCGCGAAGAAAATATCCTCGTCATAGAACTTGAGCTTATCGACTGCCAAATCCTTGCGCCGCTGCTCATGAAGCTGCGCTACGAACGGCACGAGGACTTGCTTTACCCCCTCGCGGAACACCTGAACGTCAGCCGGGGAATAACTGTTGCGCTGCATATTGATATAACCGTGCTCAATATAATTGCTATACCCGAGCTTCGCGGCCATCCCGTCACGCAGCCGCACAAGCTCGTCATATATCTCATCAAGCTCTTTTGCGTTTTCGACAAAAAACTCCGTGCGCTTTTCAAAAGCGGCTTTTCGCACAGCCCTGTCAGGGGAAAGCTGATATGCCCGCAGTTTTGACAGATTGACTTTTTTGCCGTCAAAGTCCAGTTCCGCAGAGGCTAGCAGTTTATTATACTTGCTTGCCAGCGCATTGTCCTTCTGCATTTCCTCGATAATTTTATCATCAAACCCTTTTAATTTCAGCTCTGCGTTAACAAACCATAACTCGCCAAGGGTTTCCACGAGTTCCTCGCGGAACGGCGAATTAACTACCTCCCTGTAAAAATCTACGCCGAGCTTCATAACAAGCGGAACGTTTTGATCAAAAAAGTCGTTTTCCTTATCATAAAACTCATCTTTTGTATTGATCGAATGGCGTATATAGCATATAGACCAAAGCGAGGTTATGTTCTTAAATACCTCTGTATATTTGCCGTGCCACTGCAATACCTCCGCTGCGCTTTTTGCGTTCTTCACGCCTTCAACAAGCTCTCCTCCTTCTACCATTAGCTTCTGTACATCCGGCCTCTCATACGGCATCTGCGAAAATTTCATGAATCTCAACCTTTCTGAATTATATTTATCAGGCGACTGATAATCGCCATTAGATACGATTTCTCAAGCTGCACTCATTACTAGTCATGGGGCATTGTAGTTTGCACCGTGCCTTTCGCTCGGACAGCTATTTCTGTGCCCCTTGTCGTTCAGAGGCGACATCGTGTCGCCACTGAACGAACGCTCCACCATCCATGGTTGCGCTCTGCGGGGCACATAAACAGCTATCCTCACCGGCATTGATGATTTCATGTGGCCCGTGACCCACATAACCCTAATTCATATTGTAACCGTGGTCGAGAGGACCTAAGCCGCTGCCGAGATTAAGCATTGCCTCCAATGCTCCGGTCAGATACTCTTTAGCCAGCCGCACGCTATCCTCAAGCGGATACCCTTCCGCCAGGCGGCAGGCTATTGCCGAAGATAGCGTGCATCCTGTGCCATGAGTGTTCGGGTTGTCAATCCGCTTACCCGGAAAAGTTATGATATTGCCTCTGTCATACATCAGGTCTGTTGCATCAGCCGCGCTGTGCCCGCCTTTTACCAGCACCGCGCAGTTATATGTTTTCCCCAGTAATTCCGCGGCTTTTTTCATATCACCCCGGCAGGAAACACGAAAGCCGCAGAGCGCCTCGCACTCGCGGAGATTCGGGGTAATCACCGCAGCCAGCGGGAACAATTCACCCATCAACGTGTTCGCAGCATCATCGGAGATCAATTTACTGCCGCTTGTAGATACCATAACCGGGTCAACCACCAGATTCCTCGCCCCATAGAACCCCAACTTTTCAGCTATAACGCTGATAATGCGCGCGCTCGACACCATGCCGATCTTAACAGCATCGGGGAAGATATCAGTGAATACAGCATCTATCTGGAGCTTTACAAACTCCGGCGTTGATTCCTGCACCCCAAACACACCCGTTGTATTTTGCGCCGTGAGCGCGGTTATCACGCTCATACCGTAATGCTTATGTGCGGCGATTGTCTTAAGGTCTGCCTGAATCCCCGCCCCGCCGCTGCAATCCGAGCCGGCGATTGTGAGTATTTTATACACAGATTAACTCCTAACGCGGACAAGCCGCAATTCATAGTTCACAATTGAGTCCCTCTAAAAACCTGCTATGATTGTCATTCTGAGGGAGCAACTCGACCGAAGAATCTTTAAAATTAAGTGATTCATAGTGCAGTAAGATTCTTCTCTGCGCTCAGAATGACAGTAAATAGAGGTACTCAATTCATAATTCAATGTTAATGTGTCTGCTGAGCAGACGATTTGAGTCTTTTTCATTTTGCAAATTTTCTTGGCAGTAAGAGCTTAATTTATAGTCCGTTCAAGCTTCCGTAAGCACATCACGGCTGCGTTTGCGCAGTTCCTCTGCCGCCGCTTTTGGGTCTCTGCTTGACATTATAGCTGTTACGACCGCAATGCCGCTCGCTCCGCTGCCTCTTAGAATATCCATGTTCCCGGCATTAAGCCCCCCGATGGCCACCGCCGGTATCTTCACGTTACAGACAATATCCCTGAGTGTTTCAACCGATGTTCTCACTGTTATAACCTTCGTAGTCGTCGGATAAATCGCTCCAACACCGAGATAATCAGCCCCCGCAGCCTCCGCGGCCTTCGCCTGCTCGACAGTTTTCGCGGTGCCGCCAATGATGAACCCGCTCCCCATAATAGCACGCGCAGCGGCAATCGGCAAGTCCGCCGGACCCAAATGCACCCCTGCCGCGCCGGAAGCCAAAGCAACATCCACCCTATCATCAATTATAAGAGGCACTCTAAACCTATCAGTTACCTCTTTTATTTTCAGAGCCATTTCCAGATAATCGCGCCCTGAGCGTTCCTTCTCACGCAGCTGCACCAGCGTAACGCCCCCGCTGCAAGCTTCGGCGACAATATCCAGAAACTCAGAAACACTCCGCCCGTCGCTATTTGTGACAAGATACAACCCCAAATCCGGCATCTTCATCCCTATCCCCCAATTCTCAAAAGTGAGCTTTATTCATAATCCAAATCCATTCCCATTTCAACTCTCAATTCTCAACTCTCAGCTCTCAGCTCTCAACTCTCAACTCTCAGCTCTCAACTCTCAACTCTCAGCTCTCAACTCTCAACTCTCAACTCTCAAACCCGTATGTGGTCTGTATATACCGGCTGCATACCCTTTGCGAAAATTGATTTGTGTATTTCTTCCACGCTTCGGGAATCGGAAATAATAAACTGCTCCCCGCCCTTTTGGTCTATATCGTAACCGCCGACACCGACGTTCACGCCGGCAGACATTTTTGTCGCGCATAAACCCAGAACGTTATTTCGGAAGCTCTCGCGTTCTCTGGTGGAAATGGCAATCCCTGCATAAGGCAAAAACAAACGGTAAGCCAGCATAATTTGAAGAAGCCTGCGCTCGCTTGCACCCGTTGCGGCGATAGTTTCTGTATCGAGTGCCGAAGAAGTATTAAACGCGCGGAGTCTGGGTACAGAGAGGGATATCTCGATATGCGGATATTTCTTCTGAAGATAATACGCATGAAGCCCTGCTGCATAAGCATCGCGCCCGGCATCCCCCAGCCCAAGCAGCACACCGAAACTCACGCCGCGCATACCGCCCATAACAGCCCGTTCCTGCGAGTGGAAACGATACGGGAAGCATCGCTTTGGCCCTTTTGGATGGATTTTGTCATATATGTCAGTATCGTATGTCTCCTGATAAATACTGACAAAATCCGCACCGCACTGATGTATGTACGCATATTCGTCCGTGTTGAGCGGGTATATCTCAATACCCACCGAACCGAACCGCTCCGTCGCTGCCTTTACCGCATGTCCGATGTATTCCACGCCTGAAACTTCCCTCGCTTCACCCGTGAGGATCAATACATCGTCAACGCCCGTCTTAGCTATTGCATCCAGTTCACGGTTGATCTCATCCATTGACAGCTTCCCGCGTTTTATATCATTTCGCGAGCTAAAAGCGCAGTAAGTGCATTGGTTCCCGCAATAATTCGCAATATAGAGCGGAGTGTATAATCTGATAGTGTTCCCAAAATAACGCGCAGTCTCCACTCTCGCCCTCACGGCGATATCCTCAAGACAGCCATCAGCCGCAAACGAGAGCAGCGCCCCGAAATCATAAGCATCGAGCCAATCCTTTTCAAGCGCCGCCCGTACATCGGACAACGAAAAAGACTCAGGCGAAAACGCACTAAGCTCCCCCAGCACCCGCTCGAAGAGGCATGATTTAATTACCTCCATATCAGGAAGATAAGTCATTACACCGTGCCTTGCATCCAACTCCTAACCCCCAACCCTCTCTTTCCGCTCTTTCTTCTCATTGCGCATTTCCTCTATTTCCTCATCTGTAAAACTTTATAGGAACAAAACCGCAAAGTCAAGAAGCGTGAAATAAATTTAACATTCTATTCAAAATAGTATTGTAATCGTACATTCCGTATGATATCATTACTGAATGAAAGGCCATATATGGGCCGCAGCGACCGTGAGGTGGTACCAAGCACCGCACGGCGAATGTAGGAAATCTCTTCAAACACCATGCCTACAAACACGGATAAACCCGCCGCTACGACTATGTTCAGTATACCTTTTTATCAAGGTATTATCAAGCTGATTTTGCCGCAGTGACGATTATGGTTGTCATGTGTAATAAAACGCTGATTTCGCATTGTCGATTTTAGCGCGTAGGCAAGGCATTGATGCCCCCTGCGCGCTTATTTGTTATGGCCTTCGAAATCCCGGCGGGCGGGTTTTTGACTCACGCTCGCCCGCCGGACATTTTGGAGGGCACTTGATATGAAAAGAGCGAGCAAGGTTGTATTGTCATGGATTTTAGTATTCGCGCTGACGTTAGGGATCGTGCCGGTCGTACCGCTGGAAACATCGGCATGGGGCGACATGGGGAAGATTGGAAGCCAGCATAATGTGGTTGCTCTTGGCTTTAAAACCAGCGCGGCAATTACAGCAAACGGTGATTTATATACATGGGGAGCGAATGAGTCCGGGCAATTAGGACATGGTGATACGACTAACAGGTTCTTCCCAACTAAGGTCGAAGGACTCTCTAATATTGTATCAGTCAGCATGGGCGACTATCACTGTGCGGCTGTCACTACAAATGGAGACCTATACACATGGGGCAGTAATTCAGATGGTCAGTTAGGACACGGAGATACTATTAACAGGAGCATCCCGACTAAAATAGAGGGATTGTCGAATGTCGTCTCGGTTAGTTTGAATCCGTTCGGACATTTTAATGCTGCAATTACCATAAGTGGAGATTTATATACATGGGGATATTTTGAAGGGCTTTCTAACATCCCTATAAAGGAAAACAGCCTGTCAGATGTTATTGCGGTAAGCGCAGGTGAGTATGGAATAGCCGCAATCACACCTGACGGTTCTCTATACACATTTTACAGCGAACTGGATAATTATTCTACTGTGCCAACTAAAGTTAATGGTATACCTAATGTTGTCGCAGTCAGCATGGGTATGATTCATGGAGGAGTAATTACGGAAAATGGCGATGTTTACACCTGGGGTTGGAACTTATTTGGAGCGCTTGGTCATAGTGATACATATCACTTCGATGCTTACCCTCCAGCCAAAGTGGAGGCTCTATCTGATGTAATTGCAATCAGCATGGGTGCCCAACATAGTTCAGCAGTAACATCCAACGGCGACTTATATACTTGGGGGACGGGCGATATTGGTAGCGAAGGCTATAACACTAAACCCGATATAGTTCCCAGTTTATCAAACGTCACCGCAATCAGCATGGGTGCACTACATAGCTCCGCAGTAACAGAAAATGGTGACCTATATATTTGGGGAGGAGATTTATATAGTCAAGGATATAACGGATATTTAGGACTTGGTCATTTTATCCATCGTAGCCGTACTCCGGAGCTTGTCGGTTCATTAGTAAATGCGCCATACTTCGACGGAGAGTTCGTAGTCCGCGACGGCGTGCTTCAATCATACCGTGGTCTCGGCGGCGAGATTGTCATTCCAGCTCACGTTACGGAAATAAGCGCAGGATTATTTTATGAAAACACCTCGATTACAAGCGTTGTCCTCAATGAAGGTCTACGAACTATAGGTAACCACGCATTTGCCAACTCAAACGTTTCCGGACCGCTTGTTTTTCCGTCTACGCTTGAAAATATCGGAGAATGGGCATTTTGGGGCTGCTCCGGTTTAACCGGTGATTTAATCATCCCTAATAACGTAAGAAACGTTGGCAAGTACGCATTTTTCGACTGCTCCGGATTTGACGGGATCATACAACTATCGAATAATATGACAATAATTAACGAAGGCACATTTGACAATTGTTCTGGTCTGACCGGAAATATGATAATACCTGAAAACGTGATAGAAATAGGTGATTATGCCTTTGTCAACTGTGTTGGCCTAGATGGAACGCTAACACTAAACGAAGGTCTTGTTTCTATTGGAGATAACGCCTTTTCCGGTTGTTACAGCTTAACAGGAAATTTACTTATTCCTAGCAGCGTAAGAACAATAAACAACGCTGCTTTCGCATGGTGTTACGGATTTGATGGGACTATTATACTGAATGACGGTCTGGAGAGCATTGGATCCGCTGCTTTCGCAGATTGCTTTGGGCTGTCTGGTGATTTAGTTATTCCCAGCACTGTAAAGATAATAGGTGATCATGCTTTTCAGGGATGTAACGGGTTTAACGGAGAGTTAACTCTTAACAGCGGTCTGGAGTCTATAGGGAAGTACGCATTTACTGGTTGCACCGGCTTAACAGGGGATCTTGTAATACCCGGCACTATAAAGACAATAGGTGATTATGCATTTTTGGGATGCGATGGGTTTAACGGAGAGTTAACGCTAAAAAACGGTCTGGAGTCTATAGGTAGAAGCGCATTTGAAGATTGCACCGGCTTAACAGGAGATCTGATAATACCCGGTAGTGTAAAAACCATAGATGGCCGTGCATTCTGGGGATGCGCGGGTTTTGATGGTACTCTGACATTAAACTTTGGTATAGAGTATATCGGAGAGTACTCATTTATAGGGAACATTGGTCTAAACGGCGACTTAATCATACCAGACAGCGTTATACACTTAGGCGAAGGCGCATTTGAAGGCTGCGAAGGGTTTGACGGACGTATACAGCTATCTTCTGGGCTATCGGTAATAACTCACTTTGCTTTCGATGGATGCTCCAACATATCAGGAGAGTTAATCATTCCTGACAGTGTGATGAATATAGGCAGTTTTGCATTTAGGGGTATGTCACAACTAACAAGTGTTGTATTTGGTGCAAATGTAGTAAACATTGGTTTTCCTCCTGCTCCCTCGGAATTTGTATTCGGAGAATGCGAAAACATTACCGAAATAACTTTTAAGGGTCTAACACCACCTTTACTAATTAACCCTATGGAACTATGGTATATGCCCAACCTCCAAACAATCTACGTCCCATACATTGCATACGACGACTATGTATCAGCATACGCAGCGTACATCCCTGACGGGGCGCAAATTGAAATCACCGATTGCGCTGACTATGGGCATATTCTGGGTAGCGGAACCGTCACCACGCCTGCGACATGCGAGGACGACGGCATTCTCTCTTTCTACTGCGTGTCATGCGGCGAGTTAATGTACCAAGACCCCATCTCCGCCCTCGGGCACGAGTTCAACATCGAAATAGACCGCAGTGACCCTAACTGCGAGGACGGGTACATCATTTGGCAATGCGAGCGTTGCGACGAGACCGAAACCGAAGAACTGCCTGCAACCGGGGAACATGTATGGGATGAAGGAATCACCACACCACAGACAGAGGACGCGCAGGGATTCATAACATTCACATGCGCAGTCTGCGGCGAAATCGATATACAGTTGATACCAAGGCATATCATCAACTTGACAGCCTCCGGTGACCTTTCCGGCATAACAATATCATGGTCTATATCCAGCGAAGTGGACACAGCAAGGTACAGGATTTACAGAAGCCTAGAACCGGACGACGGCTTTGAGTTGCTTACAACTATAAACAACCGCAACACTCTGAATTTTAGGGACACGACTGTCGCAACGGAAATCCTGTATTACTACTACATCGTCGGCGTAAACAGCCATGGCCATGAAAGCCCGCCGTCAGCAATCGCCGCAGGCATGAGGGGCGTGGACGAAGAACCGCCGCAAGTCACAAGAATGACCCCGGCAAATAACACATTTATTAACAGCATCAGAAACATCACAGTGACAGCAATCGACAACGTCGCCGTCAACTGTGTTATTCTGGAATACTCAACTGATGCCGGGGAAACATGGGAAGAGTATGGGGAGAAAATTGGTTCGCCTTACACCTTCGCTTTTGACACTACGCAGTTTGAAGACGGAATCATCCGCATAAGAGCGACCGCATATGACGCGATGAACAACGAAAGCACGCCTCTGACATATGTTTACTACATCGACAACACCGGGCCTGAGCAGGTCACATGGCGTGAAATACCCTACACAGCCACATCCGTGTCGATTACACTTTCATGGAACGATGTGTCTGACGATGATGTGAGCTTCTTCCGTGTTGAGCGCAAAAATACTGACGGCACGTACACAAGGGTATCGGATGTTACCAGAACACTAGGTTTGAACATCCTCAACCTCATACCTGACACAGAGTACGTTTACAGAGTCGTCGCGTATGACCATGTCAGCAACCGGGGAGACCCGTCCGACGACCTCATTGCCAGAACAGAGCCTGATACATCGCCTCCGGTCATAACCGCTCTCACGCCACGCCCGACAACAAACGCGACAACCTACTATTCCACGAGCGTTACGGTGAACGCTACCGCTGTTGATGATTACGCTGTTAGCGCTATTGAGATTCAAGTATCATACGACCGCGAAAACTGGAACACAGTCCATACCGCGACATTCACCGCGCCACAAAGAAACAGGACTGTTTCATACTCGCTAGGCTTTTCGTCATACAGCGAAGGACCAATCTATGTCCGCGCAGTCGCGACAGATTTTGCGGGGAACATCGGCGATACATCGGCTGCCGCGCCATTCGTGCAATACCTCATCGACCGCACCCCACCCGCTGCCCCGACAGGCGTTCAAGCAATCGGGCATAATGGTGTCATAGTAGTCTCCTGGGATAGAGGCCCGGAAACCGACCTAAACAGATTCTTTGTCTACCGCTCGACAGATCCGGACGGCGTTTTCACTAGACTTTCCCAACCGCTTTCTACATTGAATTTTATAGACAACAACGACATAGACGAAACGCAAGTATATTATTACCAAGTGACTGCCAATGACTTCGCAGGCAATGAAAGCGCGCGTTCCGAGACTATTGCTGCACAGATAATACCCGATACGCAACCACCAATAGTAGTAAACGTTTTCCCACAGGCTCTCGAATATATCGGACCCGGTTACCGTACGGTCAGTATTTACGCGACTGACGACAGGGCTCTTGATAATATCAAGGTTGAATACAAAGGCGAACACACACAGTACAGCACATTGCAAACATACAGCGGAATCAACAGCCACGAAAGGACTGTATCGGTCGCAATCCCTCTGGATAACTTCACGCACAACGAGTTAATCAGCCTACGGATTACAGCGACCGACAGATCAGGCAATGTCAGCGAACCAAGGGAAACATCGTACATCGTCGATAAAGAAGCCCCTGTGGTTTTCAATCCACAAGCCGCATACGCGCCAGGAAGCGACCGAGTGACCGTTTCATGGGAAAGCGATTTGTCAAATGACCTGATTGGCTACCGTGTTTTCAGAAAAAACGCCACAAGCAATTATAGCTTAGTAGGCTCCCTATCCGCAGTCGCAAACAGGCTTGACTACATATTCAATGATTTTTCCATCTCCCTCGGCAGAGAGGAATACACCTATAGGATAGACACACTGGACAACTCTGGTAACGTTTCAAGCGTGTTTACAAACACCGTGACAACAGACAACCTCCGCCTCCCAGTTGCGGTGATATCCTGCAACACGGTCATGGAAGCGGGCGTTGAGTACGAGTTCGACGCATCCCTATCAACAGCCAGCGCGGAAATAGCTTCGTATGTGTTTGACTTTGGCGACGGCACAACAGCCACAGGCAACCGTCATGTCCATAGCTATGAAGAACTCGGCACATATATTGTATCGCTGACAGTCACCGATGTAGACGGTAATGTAGGAATCGCTTCCAGAACCATTACTGTACGCGAAAGGGCTGCAATAGGTTATGCAGAAATCCGTATAGTGGACGAAAACGGAAGCCCTGTGCGAAACGCGCCTGTATACTTCGGACTAGGAGAAGAAAACCAAGTTATACGTCTCACGAACAACAGCGGCATAGTGACATTCACCGCCGATGCCGGCAGATACACAGTAGGCAGCATCATACCGGACAACAACTGGCTGCCTGTAAAACGGGATATTATCATCGCAGCAGGGGCGACAACGAACTTAACCATGACATTAGTCCGTCATACGATGATTGAGGGCGAATTTGATATAAGGCGAATGTCGTTTGAGGAAATAATCGCAGCCGGGATAGACCCATCAAAGCCCGAAAACCAGTATATCGCTAACATCAGTGTGACCCTAACTTTCGGTGTTGAGACAGTAACAACGTCATTTACATATAACCCCGCAACCGGTCAAGGTACCGCACGGCCATTTATCACACCGTCAACCCCCGGCGGAGGTGGCGGTCGCGTAGTCACTCCAATTTTGATTGACAACGGTCCTCGCGACGGCAGCTTGAGTTACGACCAGCGGATGAGTTATGTGACCGTAGCGATACTGGATGTGCCTGTTAACGCAACATTCTTAAAAGAGTTCTTCGATGTCAATCTCACGATTATCAATAACGCGTCAAACGAGTTTTACATGAAGGACAACATTATCACCCTTGACCTTCCGGATGGTTTGTCGATTGTAGAAACGTCTATGAGCGAAGCAAGCCGCGTCGCGTTCATCCCCGAAATTCGCGGTCAGTCCCGGGAGAGTATCACATGGATTCTTCGCGGAGACTTACCCGGTAAATACCCAATCAGCGCGGATTATGTAGGCACGCTCGCTCTGTTTGAAGAGGAGATAACTACTAAATTTGTAAGCGTAGAGCCAATCAGAGTATACGGCGAGGAAGGCATTAACCTGATTCTAGAATATGAAGACACAGTAGACGATGGTTGGATATGGTTTAACGTCGGTTTCCAAAACAACCGCGAGGCTTCGCCATACGCATATGTCGATTTATTATCGATTGATGTCCCTGGAGCGGAACCGTATATTGTCAAGCGTAGTAATACCGAAAATGATTATCGCGAGTACGGCAATCCTGATGATAGATGGAGTCTTGACAACTGGCGTGAACGCGAAGAAATCCCAGACTTCGATGGGCATATGGTCGTAAATCCGGGAGAGATTATATGGAAATATTATAAGGTTCCAATTGATGTTTTCGCTACATATATAAACGAGGATTTACCATGGAACTCAGAAAGTGAAGCGATTGGTTCAACCTTAGTAGGTGTAATAATTCAAGTCATGGATGACAGCGGGATAAGCCTCCCTGTAAGAGTTGTGCCTTTAGGAACTAAGCGAACTCACTTATATGGAGATGGCCCTATAAAAATTAACTTCCCTTCATCAGATGGCAGCACAGGTGACATGGCAAGCTGGTCTGTAGCATATACTGATGGCTTCTTTAGAAACAGGAATACATTGTACAACCATTCATTAGCTACTTACTCACTTGGTCTTGCATTATCCGGCTTCTCAAGTCGTAACCTATCACCGGTAAACGAAAGCGATTTACCGCTAATACCCCACCATAATCATAATGGCATCACCGCAAAACCAAAGTTTATAGATAGCGATACGTTGGATACATGTAATGACGGCTGTATTGAACTATGCATCAGTAACTGTGTTGACGAGTGTATAGATAATTGCATAGAAATATGCCTAGACAAGCTTTATGAAATCTGTCCGGTTCGCGAAGTGGCCAGAAGGCGAACAAGAAATCTGCTCCATTCATATACTGAGATGGAGTTCGGGTGTGTCGAGTTTCATAATTATGGACGGGCAATTCACGATGATGTAATTGACGAAGTAGCTTATTCTTTTGCTCATAAAACAATCATAGTAGAAGGTCAAGCAGTGGCTTTAGTTTCGGTAGTGGTCAGAGGCGGTGAATATGGCACAGAATGGGGAAGCAACTTCCGTGTTCGAAACCCTTCTGCTCCGGAAGCCAGACTTACCGATCACTTTGGGTTTAGAAAGAGTGCAGATCAAGTCATCGCCCGCCTCAATAAATATAGTGACAGCCATAACTTAGCAAATGCAAAATTCTGGATAACAAGCTACAGCAGAGGTTCCGCTGTTTCTAATCTGGTTGCAAAACAGCTAATAGATGATGGGAAGGATGTCTATGCATATCTGTTTGCTTCTCCGCAGCCAACAACCGATCCTGCTGCTTCCGGTGGTGCTTATTCAAATATATTCAACATTGTTAATCCTACAGATTTTGTAACCGATGTGCCATTTAGCGCAAAAGGGCCATATTTATATTACTTACCCGGAATATATGATTGGGGCTTTGGCAGATATGGAACAGATTTGATTATGCCATCCTTGCTGACGCACAGTGATTATATTTTCAAGCATTTCCAAGCAACAAGCCATTTAACAAGGTTTCCCGGGGCAAATAACCCATTTCAAGAAATTGGGCTAAACTACTTACGGGATAATCTAATACTGCGAGCTTTTCCCCGCATTGACAACTATGACTACCTACAAGAGACATTTGTAGCTTTAGTGGCCGATCTCTTAGGAGAAGGTAGCAATGTTAGTTATGATGATGCAATAAGGCTTCTTCTTTCAGAAGCTGGTGTAAAAGATATCTATGCTTTAGAGTTTAGATTTATTTTGATTATAGTTGACATTGTTTTAGATGTCCTTTCCGGTAACATTGCCGAACCACTTCTGGCTTATTTATACGCTACCTCAGGCCTGATGCTAAATCACATGCCCGAATACTATATCGCATGGATGCAGTCGTTTACTGCCAGTGAGCTGTTTTCGGAGAACAACGCATTCAAAGCCGCTGTTTTCGCATTTCAAACGCTTAGGAGCTGGCCGTTTGATAGTTCAACACTAAATAGCGACCCTGCACCTGCATTGCCTGTAAACGCTGATATTATCGTAAGGTCGAAAAACGGCGATATTGTTTATAAAGTAATTAATGGAGAGATTATCGAACAATTAATTGCCGCAATTTACGAAGATGGACGTATTACTGTTTATTTACCGGGCGACGAAGATTATGAAATAGAGATAATCCCGAGAGATGATGCCCTGATGAATTACTCTTTAATTGAGTATAACAACAAAGAATTGATGAGAATTGTCACTCAGGAAAATATCACTGCTCTTAAAAACCAAATTATATCTGCAGCTATAGTCGCTGAGCAAGGTATACACGCTTCAAACTACAATTTAAGTATGGACGGAATAGCCATGACTGACATAACTGTAAATGACCTTATGCCTGAAGAAATTGATTACACCTTTATCCATTGCAGCACCGCAGGGGATGGAATGGCATTCGGAGATGGCATGTACATAACCGGCCAGTCAGTCATTATGACCGCATTATCATTAGAAGATAGCATTTTCTTAGGTTGGTATGAAGATGACATTTTAATTACAACAAGTGAAAAATACCTCTTCATAGCAGCAAACGATAGAAACCTTGTCGCAAAATTCAGCAATGACTCAGACCCGGAAACCTTCACCGTAACCGCAATAAATGCCACAGGCGGCGGCGAGTACGCCGAAGGCGATGAAGTTACTCTCACAGCAGACACCGCAATTGCCGGGCAGCGGTTTAGAGAATGGCTAATTACCCCTGAGATCACTTTCCTCGACGGCACAAACCTAACCACAGAAACAGTCAAGTTCCTGATGCCGGCTGAATCTGTAAGCGCAACGGCAGTTTTTGAGGACGAAACCGCTAACATTAGCATCGCCATAACACCCCCGGCAGCCGGGCAGACTCCCGATGCGTTCCCAACGCTAAGCCAACCCGGGAGCTACACAATCAGTACAGCATCCTGGTCGCCCAGAGACAACCCGTTCCAGTCCGGCAAAATCTACACAGTCACGATAAGGCTTTCGGCAACCGGTGAATACCTCTTCCCTGCCGTCGGCAACCTCAGCATAACCATCAATGGCCAGGATGCTAGGATTATCAGCAGAAGCGCAAGCGGGAAGGATGTCACAATATCATACACATTCCCTGCGCTACCCGATTCAGTTGAAACTAAGGAAATTGCGAACGCTGCAATCAGCATAGCCGCCCCAGCGCCCGGGCAAGCACCGGCATCAACCGCTTCCACAGCCGAAACCGGCTACACCATCAGCGCAGCCTCATGGTCGCCGAGGGATAATCCGTTCCAAGCAGGCAAAGCATATACCGTCACGCTCAGGCTCACAGCAACCGGGGATAACACATTCGCCGCTGCCAACAGTCTCAGCATAACGATCAACGGACAAGCCGCACGTATAATTAGCCGAAGCGCAAGCGGCAAGGATGTAACCATCTCATACACATTCCCCACGCTGCCGGACACAACGGGCGGCCAGATAACGAACGCTGCACTCACCGTAACCGCACCCATAGGCGGACAAGCACCATCAGCGACCGTCGCAACGGAAAACACCGGCTACACCCACACAACCGCCTCATGGTCGCCAAGGGATAACCCATTCCAGACAGGCAAAACCTACACCGTGACAATCAGGCTGACAGCAGACACAGGCTACGAGTTCGCCGCCGGTCAGAGATTCGAAGCAACGATAAACGGCATCAAAGCAACAGTCACCAGCAACACCGGCAGAGTGGTAATGTTGACTGCCACGTTCACGGCAGGGTAGCTGCATTGTTATCCACGAACCAACAACACCTTTACCGCAAGCAAAAAAAGATAATGAACACTCTGCGAAGCAGACCCGCCATTCTCAATTCTCAATTCTCAATTTGCGAAGCACACCGAGGGGATAAAAATAAATCTTAACAATCATTAAGGAGAGAAAAAGAAAATGTTCAATCTAAGAAGAAAGAAGCGCTTAACCACCCTAGCAATCGTTTTCGCCCTACTGCTCGTCACCAGCGTTGTTTACGCCCTTGGCGTCGGAGCGCTAAACTTTCAAGGTAACGTGAGCCTCGCTCCCGTCGGGGAACTGATAATCGTCGTGACGGAGGGTGAATCCGGCACAGACCTGCTTAATTCGTCCTATGGGACAATGACAGTTTCAACTGACGGTAAAACAGCGACTATATCCGGAAGGCTAATGGGTGCCGGAGAGAGCCTGGAGTTCGAGTTCTATGTAGAGAACACAGGTACAGTTGACTATGAAATTATCAATGTTGATGAAGTCATAACCCCTCCTGTCGGTTTAGTAGGCTCTAACCCCTTTGCCCTTGGCGGAGACTTCAGCGACCTAGAAGGAGAAATCATTGATGTCGGCAGCACGTCTTTCCCGCCGTCCTTGCTGACTGTGGAATGGACTGATGGAGTCAACGACAGCGCCGAAGGAGATTTCGAGTTCACAATCACTTTGGATTACGACCCGGCACCGTAATTAACAGTAATTAAAACATGGCGGGCCCCCCTCCCCGTCATGTTTTACCGTAATTACTACTTTAAACAATCCCGCAGATTATCTTGCCAGCTTGTAAAGTATATATTGGTTAAGGCTTATGTTCTCATGCCTAGCGTTTTTTACAAGTTCACGGTGAAGCGTCTTAGGGACTCTTAATGATATCTTCCCGCTGTATTCACGCTCCATCCGTATCTTGTCCATCTCTTCAAGAGTAACGCCTGCGCTAGTGTCATTTTCCTGCTCAATTCGCTTAATTGCCTCCAATTCTTCTTTGACAGGCTCAATCTCCGAAATAGCCTTGAACCTCTTCTCTATGTCGTTTTTCATGAATACCTCCTATAATCTATATCTGTTCTCGTGTTAATCTCTTCTATGTATATAGTATTATTATCAATATCATATGTGAAAATGAATCGGTATTGCGGAATTTTCAAGCGGTAATAATCGCTGCCTTTCAGCTTTACGATATTTCCTTTCCATAACTCCAAGCGCGAAAGCGCAGTACGCAGTTTTCTATATGTTCTGCTATCTACCTTCGTTAAGTATTTCTGCGGCTGCTTCCTTAGTTTTACATTAGATTGTTTCATCGCCGTCACCTCACATGTATGTGTATATAATATCATATGTGGTATTAAAAGTCAAGAAATTTAGGTACAGTAATGATAAAAAGCAACGCAAGCCCAACAGCCTCCATACTAACGCTAAGCATAATGCTTGCGACTCAAGTGGTTTTCATACTCACACCCGGAAGCCTCATTGTTGACTTTAACCGAATTCTCCGACCGGCAATATACGCTGCAATCGCTATTATTTACTGTGTTGTTACTGGCAAAGATGAACGTCCTGTCACAAAGAGTAGGCAGTCTGTGCTCCTTTCGGCAATCGCTGCTTTGCTTTACCTAGCAGCCATCTTCATTACCGGGTTATTCTTTGGCTTTAGCAGCAACATAATGTTTGCTGGCTTATCATCGCTTCTATGGACAAGCTCTGTGATTATTTTTACATCAGAGTACCTTAGAGCGGCGATAATAAAAAGGTCTCCTCGCCATTCGCGCACAGCAACCGCAATTATTCTCGTCCTGATATTTACTTTCGCGCAGCTCGACCTTTTGAGGAATGCCGCTGGGTTTTCGTTTATAAGCACGGTCGATTTTACTTTCACAACAGTAATTCCCGCATTAGCCTTGAACGGCGTACTGTCGTACATAGCTTTTGAAGGCTCGTTTTCCGCGCTTTTAATCTTACGCAGCACTCACACACTATGCCCGCTTATCATGCCAGTCTTACCAAATGCTCCAAGGGCAGCATGGGCATCAATCAACTGCTGCATCTTGTTTATCACACTGATACTTTACTATATAAACATTAGAGATAAAAATAAGCGTACACGATGGCTCGATAGAAAACGAAGCAGATATTTCAGAACGAAAAATGCAGCACAAATCTGTATACCCATTACCCTTGTTGCGCTTATAGTAATCTTCGCAATGCGCGGATTCTCCTATTTCCCGGTCATTGTGCTAACCGACAGCATGAGAGGCTCACTCGACCGCGGCTCGATTGTGTTTGTCGAGAAGTTAGAGTTCGAAGATGTACATGATGCCGTCAGTGCGGGCGATATTATTCTTTATACACATAGGGATATAGAAATGATGCACCGAGTAATCGAGTTTAGGCACAACAGCAGCGGCGAACGCATCTATATCACAAAAGGCGATGCTAATGACAGCGCAGACACAAATCCGATTGAAGCATGGCAAATACTTGGCATATCAAAAGCGTATATCCCCTACTTAGGATATCCTGCAGTCATTGCCAGAGAGTGGGGGGCGGGGAGTTGAGAAAGAAGAATTATTTTGTAGGGCGAGTTTTGGGTTGTAGATGCGGTTATATTGAGTTTAATCATGAGGTGCTTTCTTATGCGTGTTGCTGATAGGATTAAAACAAAAAAAGTTTTGATTGTTGTGATGGTTTTTTGCTCTGTAAACCTTATTATTATTGCAGTCGTTGCATTATCTTACTTCTTAGCCGGCTCATCGCCTGTGGAGGAGTTTCATGCAACTGTTCGCAATGACGTTGACTTCACAGTGCATTATCACGATAATGATGTCTTCGGAGGAGGCGCACGGCCTCATGGTAAGCATTACCTAATGTCTTATACCGATTTTATTGAAGTCGAGCACTCGCTATCAGCGGCGTTCGATGACGACGTTGAGGTATCATTCCGTTGCTCTGTTACAGAAACGATTCTAATCAGGCATATTCGGAGCTCCGACCGAAACTCGAATCCCATTGTTTACATAGAAGAATTCCCTGTTTCGGAGATAGAAGGCGTAACCATAGGCCGTAGGATTACATTTTACAGCAATGAAAACGGACAGGATGGCGGCGTTTATATAATATACCCGTATGAGCATATAGATGTTTACAGGGATTTTGTCAGCAAGCATAACTCACAAATGAGGAACATGGATGTAACCACCGACAGATCCCTATTATTCTCCGCTGAGATTTACATAAACATTACATATAACCTACGCATAGGCGAAAAAGGAATTAATCAGACATTTACGCGCGGGGTCACTATCCCGATATCATCAGAGGTTTTCCTCCCCGAGCTTACAGGAGAACAAGTCTCGGAATTGTCAACCAGTACTGAATCTGCTGATAGATTGGGGTTTTTATCTATTATTCTTCTAGTCGCATGGTTTTCGTTGCTAGTCTATGGTTTCTCATACTCAATCCGGCGTTTAGTAACGATGAACGCTGACGAACACCGCCTTGTTGATTCAGTAATAAAGAAATACTCGGATGAACTGGTTATGTCCACGGCTCCTATAGATTTGTCAGGGTATGCTGTTGTTCCTGTCCGCCAGTTCCAAGAGCTGTTGAAATCAGCAATAATTTTAGGCAAACACATCATCTGCCATCACGATGAACGATCCGCTGCGTTTTGCGTAATCGACGGCGATCACGCCTACTTCTATGAAGTCGAGTACACCGCAGCGACCCCCACACAAAGTTGAGTGGCACATCGCTCGGTAATAACAGCAACTGTTTTATATGCCAACTCCTAAACCCCAGCCCTCTCTTTCCGCTCTTTCTTCTCATTGCGCATTTCCTCTATTTCCTCATCGGATAGGAACCGCTCCGCAAGAGTTGTGAACAATACGCCGTTGAGGTGGTCTATCTCATGGCAAATTGCCCGGGCGGTCAAGCCTGTGCCGCTGTACTCAAACTCCTTGCCACGCCTGTCCTGTGCTCGGACGGTGACGCTTTCGGGGCGTTTTACAATACCGTATACATCAGGTACGCTCAGGCAACCCTCGCTGCCTGTCTGCTCGCCTTCCTTGCATACCAACTCAGGGTTGACCAGCTCTATAATCTGATCTTCCATATTCTCAGATTCAATAGAAGTATCAACGATAAGCGCAACCCTACGCAGCACCCCGACCTGCGGCGCGGCAAGACCCAGCCCGTTAGCCTCAATCAGCGTCTGCCTCATATCATTGAGAAGCACATGAAGCCGCCTGTTAAAATCTGTAACCGCCCTGCTGGTCTTTCTTAACGTCGGATCGCTATCATTTAAAATATTACGAACAGCCATAACCAACCCCCATTCTCAACTCTCAACTCTCAACTCGTTCCGCAGCGCGGAACACTATTCCCATTGCGCGAACACCGTCACTCCCCTGCTATCCTTATCCCGAGCGAATGACTTTATCGTATGCGCCGCCGTTTCCCTAACAGATTTCGAGTTCTCACAGTTTACAAGCAATCTGTACCTGTACATATCGCTGACCTTAGCGACCGCCGCAGGCGCAGGGCCGAGCAGCTTGATGTCTTTATTATTTCTGAAATACCCGCTGAGCATGGCATGGATTTTTCGGCAGGCGGCAATCACGTCAGGCTCGCTCTTTCCGGTCGCGGTTATAGCCAGAAGGTCACGTACAGGCGGGGCTTCAAGGGCTTTCCTAATTTCGATCTCGCGCTCATAAAACCCGTCGAAATCCTGCTTCGCGGCCATACGGAGAACCTCGTGATAAGGCGTGAACGTCTGAATTACCGCGCGCCCGGCCTTCTCTCCCCTGCCTGAGCGCCCTACAACCTGGGTAATCAGCGAAAAAGTGCGTTCATGCGCCCGGAAATCGCTCATATATAAAGATGCATCCGCCGAAACCACGCCCACGAGCGTAACATTCTCGAAATCCAAGCCTTTTGTGACCATCTGAGTGCCAAGGAGCACATGCGCTTTCGAGTCGCGGAAACGCGATAACAGCTTATCGTGCGAATCCTTGCGCGTAACGGCATCGGCATCCATACGGATTATTCTTATGCCGGGGAAAAGCTCCTCAAGCTCTCTCTCAATCCTCTGTGTTCCCGCGCCTATGAACCTCAGTTTTCCGCCGCATTCCGGGCAAACCTTCGGAGGTTCCTGCGCATAGCCGCAGTAATGGCATAACAGACGGCTGCTTGCGGAATGATAGGTCATTGACACGGTGCAATGCCGGCAGCGGAATATATAACCGCAATCGCCGCAAGCAACAAGGTGATTCGTACCCCGGCGGTTGATAAACAGTATGCTCTGTTCATTGTTTAGTATATTATGCTCGAGTTCTTTTCTCAAAACCGTACTAACGGAACCCTCGTTGCCTTCTTTAAGCTCTGCCCTCATATCAGCGATAATTACGGGCGGCAGGGCTTTTTCGTTGAATCTTTTATCAATGCGGAATAGCTTGTATTTTCCGGTTTTCGCGGCATACATGCTCTCAACGGACGGTGTCGCTGATGAGAGTAAAATCAGCCCTCCGGATTTGACTATGCGGTACTTTGCTATATCCCTGGCATGATAGCGCGGGCTGTTATCGGATTTATATGTATGCTCCTGCTCCTCGTCGAGAATGATAAGCCCAATGCCTTTCAGAGGCGCGAAAACCGCCGAGCGCGTCCCTACTACAACACGAACCTCTCCTGAACGTATACGCTTCCATTCGTCATATCTCTCGCCGCCTCCGAGCGCGCTGTGGATGACTGCCACCGAATCGCCGAAGAATGATGAAAATATACTGACCGTCTGCGGCGTAAGCGCAATCTCAGGCACAAGGACAATTGCCGTTTTACCTAAAGCAATCGCCGATTCTATGAGTTTGATATATATAATCGTCTTTCCGCTGCCCGTAACGCCATACAGCAGCGCTGCCTCGGGTACATCGCTCCTAAGCAGCGGGAGCATCATATCCAGAACGCCGCGCTGCTCGCTGTTGAGCTCAATATCGTCATTTAACTGCCTGATGGTTATACTCGGTCTGCGGTAAACCTCATGCTCTGTGATTGTTACAATACCTTGCTTCTCCAGTGTTTTTACAGTGGCAAGCGTCGTGCCTGTGAGCGCGCATATATCCCTTATCGGCAAATAACGCCCCGCGCCCGCAAGCGCTTCAAGCAAAGCCGCCTGTTTGGGTGCGCGTTTCTGCTTCTGCTGCGCCAGTTTAGCGGTGTCTTCATTACTCAGGTTAGACAAAACTACCCCTACGGTTTTATCGCCTTGACGTCGCCCGCCTTCTTTGTACAGCATCCCGGATGGAAGCATTGAGCGCAGAGCATCGAATACCGTGCAAAAGAATCTGTCGCTCATCCATAACGCAAGTTTGAGGCTCTCGCCGCTGAATACCGGCTCATCGTCAAGAAATGAGTCAATGCTCTTGAGTTTACTGTACTCGCTTTCGGCTGCCAGCGACAGAATAACTGCCTCGCGTTTCTTTTTTCCGGCGCCAAACGGCACGATTGCCCTCATTCCGGGCTTCGCAGCACCGGCAAGGCCTTCCGGTATCATGTAATCGTAAGGCCTGTCGATTTGATATGCAATAGCAGACACTGCCATTTTCGCAACCGCTGCTGTTTTGCTCACTGTTCTTCTGTTATTGTAATGCGCAGCTCTCCGGCTGCAATTTCCCCGATTGCCTTTGAGACAGGCTTTTCGATGACCTCATCTCCCCTCTCATAGGCCTGTATGGATATCTCCCTTGCTCTCCTGGCTATGATGTTAACAAGCAGATACCTGCTATTCACTTGATCTAACAGGCTGGTTAACGATGGATATAACATAATCTTCCCTCTTTCTATAATATAAACTAAATCCTTATAATCTTCAGTATCTCTTCTGCTGCCTCTGTAATATTATCGTTTACTACGATATGTGAATAATGATTTTTCTCTTCCAGTTCCTGCCTGGCTCTCTCCAGCCTGGCTGCCAGCTTCTCCTCGCAGTCGGTTCCCCTGCCGCGCAGCCGGCGCTCCAGTTCCTCCATGCCGGGCGGGATGATGAATATCGTCAATGCATCCGGCACCAGCTTCATGATCTGCCTCGCCCCCTGCACTTCTATTTCCAGTAAAATGTCCCTGCCGCTGTTCACACATTCGTCTATACGCTTCTTAGGCGTACCGTAGTATTCCCCGATATACTGCGCGTACTCAAGCAGCTCGTCATTTTCTATCATTTCATTAAAGCGGTCGCGTGAGACGAAATAATACGACTCACCTTCAACTTCGCCTGCCCGGGGCTTGCGCGTCGTTGCCGATACGGAATAATCCAGCTGCGGCTGCAGACGAAGCAGATGCGAAATAACCGTGCCCTTTCCCGCACCTGATGGCGCGGATATAACAATCAGCCTGCCTTTAGTCATCGGCGGCATCACCCGCTTCCTGCTCGCTTTTCGCTGCTAGCCTGCCCGAAACTGTCTCAGGCTGCAGCGCGGAGAGTATTATAGAACCGTTATCGGCGATGATCACCGCCCTTGTACGTCTGCCATAGGTTGCATCAACCAGCTGGCTCTTATCGCGTGCGTCGGATATCACTCTTTTTATTGGCGCAGACTCCGGGCTGACGATTGCAATAATCCTTCCCGCCGAAACCATATTCCCAAACCCAATATTGATAAGCTTCAATTAAACTCTCCTCTCCAAAACTCTCAGCCCTCAGCCTTCAACTCTCAACTCTCAACGTTCAACTCTCAACTCTAAGCCCTCAACTCTCCACTCTCAACTCTCAACTCTCCACTCTATTCGACATTCTGCGCTTGCTCGCGTATTTTCTCTACCTCGGACTTAATCTCAACAACAGCCCTTGCCATCTCGGTATCATGGCCTTTTGAACCAATCGTGTTCGCCTCCCTGTTAAGCTCTTGAACAAGGAAATCCATTTTTCTGCCAACAGGCTCTGCAGATGCGAGCATTTCCCGAAGCTGCGTTAAGTGGCTCTTCAATCTGACCGTTTCCTCATTTATCGCTACGCGGTCGGCGAAAATAGCGGCTTCCTGCAATATGCGCTGTTCGTCAATTTCAATTGATTCCAGTACCTCCCGCATTCTTGCTTCCAGTTTTACGGTATATTCCTCAACGCTCCTTGGCGAAATCTCCTCAACCGTGAGCAGCAGCGACTCAATGCAGCCAAGCCGCGACTCGATATCCGCTTGTAGCTTTTTCCCCTCTCGTGCGCGCATTTCATCAAAACTCATCAAAGCGCATTTCGCAACCTCGCTGATATCGTTGCATAGCAACTCGGAATCCGCTTCGCGTTTCTCTATCTGCAAAACATCCGGGAACCGTGCAAGCTCCATAACCCCGATATTGTCGATAATATCATATTCCAGCGCCAGAGCACGCATCGCAGTGATATATGCAGCAGCTAACGGGCGGTTTATCTTAACATCGACATCATCGGCCTTAGATGTATCTATGGTCACGAAAACATCGATTTTCCCGCGTGATATGTGTTTTTGCACAAGGGCTTTGATAGGTTCCTCAAAAGCTATGTAAACGCGCGGAAGCTTTACGCTGCAGTCAAAATATCTGCTGTTTACGCTTTTGAGCTCGATTGATATCTCTATATCACCCGAAAACCCCTTTGCAGCGCCGTACCCGGTCATACTTTTTATCATCTTCACTCCTAACGCGGACAAGCCGCAGGTATAAATTGTAGTTAGATACCTTAATAATTATTTAAGCAAACAAAAACATCAAAATCAAATCCGTCTGCGGAGCAGACACAACAACTCTCAACTGTCAACTCTCAACTGTCAACTGCGGCTTGTCCGCATTAATATTAATCAGCGGATTGCTCTTTGGCGTTTTTGGATATCCTGTTTATGTAAAAACGGATTAGCTTTGTAAATCCGTAGTCATATGCGAGAAAACCCAGGCTGCCGATTATATATAGATAAAACGGCTCAACATCAAACTCTCCGATTATGACAATCCTGACATTCGCATTCCCGTCCCCGCCAAGCAGCATCTCACTAAACAAAAACCGGACCGCAGTCAGCGCCAGGTTGAATACCGCCAGCTTTATAATAGTTTGAACTATAATATTCCGGAGCCTTTCGGCAAGGCTTTTTAATATCGGATAATATCCGAAGAAGCAGATAAATAATAACAGCGGCGCTCTGTTGGGCATAATAAAGAAAGAAATCAAGGAAGTGACAACGAAGACCAGCGCCCCATATACCGAACCCGATTCGATTACAGCAGCGGCTATAAAAAGCGCGGCAACAGCGGCAAACCCTAACTGCCCTGTAGGCCAGAGCGAAGCTATATACAGCGAAACAACCGCCAGCGCCGAAAACAAAGCCCCCAAAACAAGCCCGCGCGTACCCTTCCTCATCCGCGCCACCAAGCCCGCGCTATATCCATATCAACCCAAAAATAACACAAATCGGCAAGCTCCCCCGTACCCATTTCTCACTTTTCGTCTCTCTTTTAATCACATGCATCTGCAGCACATATTCATACACATCATAAGCGAGCAGCATCTGCATGCCTCATTGCATCCGTCATCCGAGCCCGCCCCGCCATACGCGTATGGCCTGTACGCGTTCCCGCCGTGACGCATTCTGTTATGCGCCTGCCTGTACTCGGCATTGCCCGGATCCATGTTCACCGCGGTTTCCAGATAGCTGCGCGCGTCGTCGAGCCATCCTTTGGAGTAACATAAGCAACCCATAAGGAAGTTCCATTCCGCGTTCCTTGCGGGAAACTCATTGAGAAGCTGCTCCGCCAGGGCATAATCCCCCGACTGTATAGCGGCGCGTACCTTTATTCCCTCGGGGCTGCCCGCAGCATGTGCCCTGCTGCGGCTGCCGGGCGTAAATTTCTCCCCGGTTTCGCGCATACGCGTGATATTATCATACGCCTCATTGATCTCTTTCATCTTTTCCTGGGCGAGATCGGACAGGGGGTTGTCGTGGTAATTGTCAGGATGATACTTACGGACCAACTCGCGGTAAGCCTGCTTTACCTCTTTTTCTGATGCGTTATGTGAAACTCCAAGAATCTTGTAAGGATCGCTCATAAATTCATTCCTTTTGCTTCAATATGCGAGCCGCTGTATCCGGCATACCAAGGTATATGATGTTGCTTATTATTCCTGTCCATGCGTTTTCCGGCATTAACTCAAAGGCCGAGGACATGAGATTGCCCGAGTGTGTAAGGGTTGTCAGTATTGCTTCCGCGCTGTCTTCTGTCAGCGCTGTGCCGCCAAGCTGAAACCTGAGAGCTACAGGATTGTACCGTCCGTATTTTACATCATTTTTCAGATCATCGCAAGCATCAATAATGTAAACCCATCGCCCGAGATGGTACAGCAGTTCATAAAGCGCCCTTCGCTGCGGCTCCTGGGCTGTGCTTTCCGCCGCGGCTTTCAGAATCATCGCGAACTTGTCTGCGGTCTCATCAAGCGACTTGTCTGCTGCTGCCTCTATACTGACAAGCCGGCTCAGCTGCTCCCGGACAGTTCTGTCAAATTCAGGGAGCCTGCGCACAGCCTTTTTATATGCGCTTGATAAAAGAAGCGAGGCGAGCCTATACGGGATAGCGCGGAAAAAACCTTCGTCTGTTACCGCATCGCGCAGCTTCCACCATGTCAGCATTACGCTGTACCCTGCGCAGGCATATAATGTATCATTGCCGGCGCAGTATTTCTTTCTCCGGCAGGGGCTAGCAATGCAGCGTTTGCGTTTAATTTCCGGCGCATCCCCGTCCCCCCATAGGAGCATTGACAGAAAAACGAACTCATAGCTGAGGATAAACCGCGCCCTGAACCCATACTGCCTGCCCAGGGCGTGGCACAACCCGCAGTAGCATGCCTTGAACCGCTCCAGCTCACGGACTTTCAGCTCCCCCTGCATAGGGCGTATGTAACCGAACATATGCTATGAATCCTCCGTAATATCCACGGTTACCCTGTACTGCCCGACAGCCCCGATGAGTTCTCTGTCAAAACCGTCAATTATCACTTCCGAGCGGCTTGCGGGAAGCCGCGTCTGCCCTGTCCCTGTCTCGGATACATCCGCTACAATCCTAATGCTCAATAAACCTTCCTCAATGTACAACTTCAGGCGGTTGAGTTCCGATCTGCTGCCGCGAACCCTAACGTCAATGCTCAAGGTAACTACCCTGACATCGTAAACATCCGGGTCGGGTATGTTAACAAGCTGTATATTGGAGACCGGGAATACCTCTATCTCAAGGCCTGATATCTCGTAATACACCCTGGCTTGCGATATGCCTGTCTGGTTTTCGACACCATTGGGGATTAGGATCGGCAGCTCTGCCGTATTGCTGAAGACCTCGATTTGCCATAGATTTATCGGTCCTATCGAAATACTGTTTATCTCCCTGAGGATATCCGGCTCTCCTGCAAGAATGATATATGCCGGGTCTATAGTGAAATTTACGTTACTGCTCGTCGTTCCGGCTCCATATATAAACTCTGCATCCAGCCATACCTGCTTGGTCATCCTGACCGGTACCGTTACATGTATTGTCTCATGGCTGAATGTCAGTTGCTCGTAGAGTTCATCGCCGAAATCTTCGCCGTCTTCACCTATGAGAACGAACGGGAGTTCGTCAATATACGTCGCAGCCAGATTCTCCCTTAGTATTTCAACCCTCGCGGAATATATCATTGAGAGCACATCAGCCGGTCCGTGAACGGTAATCGAGTGAGGGTCGAAAATCGTCTCGTCAACCAAAAAGTCACTGGCGGCACCGCCTGTATATGGGACTTCTACCCGAATCTGACGTGTAGTCAGGCGGTTGATCTGCAAGGAGATGCGCCCGACGTTCGGGACGGTTCTGGATATTGCCGACTGATCTATATCATCGGGTATAATGATTTCATGCACCACCGATGTGCCGCCTGTAGTCGTAATCCTTGATACATCGATTCTCGCTTCTATAGGGCTGTTCGAGAGCCTGTTGGCCATCGAACGCGTGCAGTCGATCTCAAGCGTGATCGTCTGCGGGCCCCATGTCGGCAGGATGAACAAATCCCTGTCACGCAGGATTTCTTCCCCGATGATTATAACAGGAACATCCTCCAGCGTGATTGTCGTCTCCTGGTTTTCGTTGATTTCCACAAAGACCCACATCGTTATTGCAACAAGCACGGAAAACACGATGTAGAATGCTTTGCTGGAGAAAATTTTACTCAGTACATTCCTGAACATTAGTTATTCTCCTTCTATTTGCCGGTATCTTTCTTCTTTGCATTGCGTGGATTGGGTTTTTTCTTCCTTTTTCTAAAGTTGTTTTTCTCTATAATCTCGCTTCTGAGAAGCATTTCTAAGGTCTCGCCCGAAAGATGCCGCTTGAGCATACCATCCACCGCGACGGATATAGAGCCGTTTTGCTCTGAAACAATGACCGCAACAGCATCAGAGCGTTCGCTGATGCCGACTGCTGCCCTATGCCTCATGCCTAAATCGCGGCCCAGGTTTATGTTGTTTGACAGCGGCATCATGCACGCTGCGGCAAGCAGCCGCCCGTCGCGCAGCAGCGCTGCGCCGTCATGCAGCGGCGAATTGTGGTAAAAGATGTTTTGAAGCAGCTCGGATGATACCTGCGCATCAACCTTAGTGCCGGACACGGCATAGTCGTTTAGCCCGACGCTGCGCTCAAAGACGATAATTGCGCCTGTCATTTCCTTAGACATCGACACAACAGCCGCGGCAACGTTGGCAATGACGCTTTCTAAAGCCTCGTTATCAACGCGCCGCCTGAAAAAGAGATTCAAACGACTGTTGCCAACCTGCTCAAGGAGCTTCCTCAGCTCCGGCTGGAACAGAACGACAATAACCAGTATACCCATCTGCAGCGCTTGGCCTATGATATACGAGAGAACAATCATATTAAGGATATTGGCGACCCATGCGACTAACAGCACAAAGACAATGCCTTTGATAACGCTGCTCGCGCTCGTTTTGCGCATCACGGACAGCACGCGGTAAATCAGGAATGCGATAATGAGTATGTCAAAGATATCCCAAATGCGCATAGTCTGCGACAAGGATTTGATATGGTTCCATACTATAATCGCTATCTCTGCTATAAATTCCATAACCCGATAACCTCATATACATCCCGCCGGAAATAATCAACGGTCATTATACACCAGTGATGTATGATTTACAAGAGATTATGTATAAAACAAATTCAAAATTTCATAGTATCTTTTAAAGTTATACTTGAAATTCACTTTTATTTGCTGTAAATTTTACAATACCGGAGTAGAATGTGATACACGCACCAAGGAACGCCCGGCAGAGGCAACGCCATCCGAAAGGGAATTATTTTAAGGGGGAATTTATTATGCAATCAAGAAACCACAGAAGAATCACCTCGGTAATCCTGACCCTCGCAATCGTACTCAGCCTATCTCTGAGCTTGATGACCTATTCCGGCGCAGATACCTCAACGACCATCAACATACTGCACACGAACGATATGCACGGGCGCTTTTATCAGGTAGATACGAACAACGCCGGCATGATAGGGATTGACAAACTGGCCGCAATCAAGAACGAGACCCCAAATGCCATCCTCGTCGATGTAGGCGATGCAATCCATGGCCTGCCGATTGTTAACGTCAACAAAGGGCTTAACGCCATCAAGTTGATGACTGCTGCCGGCTACAGCGTCATGTCGGCTGGCAACCACGAGTTCAACTACGGCAGCGCAAGGCTCTCGGAATTGGCGGGAATCGCGAAAGAAGGCGGGCTTAGCATCATATCCGCAAATACATTCGTAAAGGCTACCAATGAGCTGTTTCTGCCGGGCACCTCGATTGTCGAGATAGACGGGGTAAAAGTCGGCTTCTTCGGCCTCACTCCCCGCACGACGCCCATACAGACCAACCCGCTCAACGTGGCAACGCTGGAGTTCCGGGACTATGTCACCCATGCCGGCATGGCTATAACGTCGCTAAAGGCAGGTGGCGCGGATATCATAATTGCGCTGACGCACATCTCCCGCGAGCATGTCGTAAGCATAGCAAATGAGTATGGCAATGACATAGCCGTAATTATCGAAGGCCACGACCACCGCGCCGGCGGATTGACGGAAAACGGCGTGCTGATTGCCGGTGCAGGGGAAAACATGACCGGCTTAGGCGTGGTGACTATCGACATAGACTCATCAGGCAGCGTTACAAGTAAAACATCGGCATTGATCCCTAAAGCGGACACCGACGAAATAGAGGGTGACCCGGCTGTAAAAGAGCTGGCCGAGGAAATCAAAGATGCGCTATTGGAAGAGTTTGATGTTGTTGTCGCTAATTCTTCTGTGTTCATTTCCTCCGACAGGGGCACTGACACTACATATGGCGTGCGCAACTCGGAACAGCCGCTCGGCAACCTCGTAGCCGATGCCATGCGCATAATCGGTCAGGCGGACATTGCTCTCATGAACGGCGGCGGCTTAAGGGCAGACATCCGGGTGGGCGCAATCAAGAGGCTTGATATCAACGCGATACTGCCTTTCGGGAATGTGCTCGTAGTCAAGGAAGCTACCGCTGCTGATTTGAAGGCTATCATGGAGCAAGGCCTGAGGGGCTCTCCGGGCGTAACCGGATGGTTTCCGCAGGTTTCGGGTATGAATGTTGTTTACGACTCGTCTAAACCGGACGGCGAGAAGGTCATATCCATCACCATAAACGGCAGGGCGCTAAACTTCAGGAACACGACCACTAAATACAAACTCGCCACCAACGACTTCATGGCCGCAGGCGGCGACGGCTACACGGCGATAGCGGCTCTGGATATTGTTGCCGAAGTCGACTCCCTGGATACGGTACTCGAGCGTTACATCCTGGACGAGCTGGGCGGGACAATCAGCGCGAGCGCCGCGCCGCTTGCGGGAAGATTGCAGGATAGGGTCACCCGCGCTTCTTCCCTGACCATTCTTTCCGGGCTTAAGGATATTGATCTGACAGGCTTTACAGCCTCACGTTTCAGTGACGTTCCTTCAACTGCCTGGTATGCTTCGGCAGTCGAGTGGGGCGCTGATGCTGGCATCGTCAACGGCATAGGCAAGGGCAGGTTCAACCCTTCTGCTCTCATCACGATTGAAGAGTTATCAACAATACTGGATAATTACATGAAAATTAATAATATACAACTCGAAGTCATAGTCGATTTATCCGTCTTTACTGATGAGAGTTCTGTCAATGCATGGGCGCTGGATGCCGTTAAGCGTGTTCATTCCTATGGCATCATGAATGGCATAACCGACAACACATACAACCCGAAATCCTCAGTCACAAGAGCCGAGATCATAATCGTATTCACAGCATTCCTAGACCTAATCTCCGCCTAAGAAATAACCGCGCCAAACATCAAACATAGAGAAGCCCTCTTGAAAAACAAGGGGGTTTCCTCTAATTCTACATTCATAATCACCTGTGGAAAGATCAAGCGCAAAGATATTGATCTTCACATGATTTACCTCAATAATTGCTCTTTCTTATAATAGACACAGTATCATGCGCATCCTCATTACGCCTCATGATAACATTGTATAGCAATATCGCATTATAATTTTGATTTTGACACCTTGTTCAAATCGGTTATTGCGGAATCATCATCGTCATCCAGTTCAGGCGCTTTCAGTCTGCGTGTATTGTACTTGGCATATTCAACAAGGGCGCGGCGCTCCATATCCGCATTGGATACCTTGCCTCTTCCTTGCAGGATATTTCTTTTGCGGAAGGCTAAAAACTCGTCAAGCGACGCAACCCAATCTTTCATATACATCGGGATTTTTTGCTGTGCCATATCCTCAGCGTGGTCGAGGAACATTGTGACGATACGGTTTAAGTCGTCCAACTCGTCACGTTCTAAATAATTTTTCGCAATCGTTACGTCCGACTGAAGCACTTGTTCTCCGGAATATGTCGTCAGACCCATGTTCGCTTTTTCGGAATCCACACGGCTGAGTATAAGCTCGGCGGCGGTCATGCCATGTACAGCGTAATGGAGTTTATTTTGTACTGTTGCAAAAAATTCTTTTGTCATTTCCAGCTTCGGATCATAATCAACAGAAAGCGCGTATATATCCCTGACTTTCAAATAAAACCGTTTTTCCGAAGCACGGATGTCACGGATGCGGGCGAGCAGTTCGTCAAAATAATCATCGCCGAATTGTTTCGGGTTTTTTAATCGGGCATCGTTTAACGCGAACCCTTTCTTCATATATTCAGTTAAAACGCCGGTCGCCCAATTTCTGAACTGCATACCAATATGAGAACGTACACGGTAGCCGATAGCGAGAATCATATCGAGGTTATAATATTTTACTGAGCGTTTGACTGAGCGGTTACCCTCGATTTGAACTTGTAAGGATTGCTTACAAGTTGCTATCTCTGTCAATTCGCCGTCCTTAAAAATGTTTTTTGTGTGCATTATTATATTCTGCGGCGTGGTCTGATAAAGCTCGGCGATTAACGCCTGCGAAAGCCAGATATTTCCGTCCTCAAGATACACGTCGATTTTTGTGTTACCGCGCTCGGATTGGTATATTAGAATTTCGCCTTTTTGCAGTTCGTCCATGTAAATCATTCCCCGGTAGTTTTGCTCTGTTTCACCATGCTTGAAACTCAATTGCTACTAATAATTCCTATTTCAGTTCCTTACCAACAACACAGCCGCAGATGCGGCTATGCCTGTGCCGTCGCCTGTGAAGCCCATCTTCTCCTCTGTTGTCGCCTTAACGCTGATTGTGCTTATATCAGCTTCCAGCGCATCCGCAACCGTGCCGCGCATCATCTCAATATACGGCGAGAGCTTCGGGGACTGTAGTATAATGGTGATATCCGCGTTCCCTAAAGTGTATCCTTCCTCCAGAACGGAGGCACAAACAATCTTCAGCAGGCCGATGCTGTCCGCATTATGCCATTTCGGATCGGTATCGGGGAACACCCTGCCAATATCACCAAGAGCCAGTGCGCCAAGCATCGCATCCATAAGCGCATGGAGCGGCACATCGGCATCCGAGTGCCCGTCCGGTCCGAACCCGCAAGGAATCTCAACCCCGCACAAGATACACCGCCTCCCCTGTTTAAGCCGATGTGCATCATACCCAAACCCAATCCGCATAGTCTTCTCCTATTTTTATTTACCTATTCCCAAAATCGCCTCGGCTATGGGCAGGTCCTCAGCGGTTGTCAGCTTGATATTCTTCGGGGAGCCGGCCGTCACATGCACGCGGATGCCCAAAAGCTCGGCAGCCATGCAGTCATCCGTAATCTCTGATGAATCCCGCACTGCTTTCGCCAATGCGCTTTTTATTAAACTTGCATCAAACACCTGCGGTGTCTGGATTTCATAAATCCCGTCCCTATCAACAGTGCCGCATATGACACCCTTTTCAACCCTTTTGAGTGTCGGCGCGACAGGTATGCCGGGAGCCGCGGCATAATGTTTGGCGGCTTTGGCAACAGCCGCTTTTATAGTTGCATCATCAATGCATGGCCTTGCGCCGTCATGGATAGCTATAAGACATGCTTTCCGGCTTGCTGAGATAACCCCATTGAACACAGACTCGAGCCTTGTTGCGCCCCCTGAAATGATTTTCGTCGCTTTGCTTATTGAGTATCTCCCGCATATCGCCGCAACATCCTCAAGACGGTCACTTCGAGCCACGACGACAATTTCTTTGATATCAGAACAGTTCTGAAAAGCCATGAGCGTATGTGCCAGTACGGGTGCGCCGCAAATTTCGGCGAAGAGCTTATCCCCGCCGCCCATTCTTCCGGATGACCCCGCCGCTGCTATAACCGCAGAACAAGCGGGAGCTTGGCTAAACGCATTGCTCAGCACCCTGCTTAATATTCTGCTAATAATTCTTGTAATTTTCATCATAGGGATCCATTTTTTAAGATAACACAATCAGATTAATAGGTACGCTGACAACGCCAACCGGCCAGCCGTCGTCGTTAATAATGTTAATACTTACCACAGCGACATACTCACCCGCCGGAAGCATGGCATCAAGCCTGACGTAGGACAGCTCTGTCCCAACCGGGACTAACCCCGATGTAAAAATGACATCGCCCACATTAACCAAACTTACGGAAAACCAGAAAGCATAATTGTTATTCGGCGAATTTCCGATTACTGCGTTTGAAGACAATACGCTGCCGCTTTGGAACGACCAGCTCATATTCATATATGTATCGAATATATTATCAGCCACATGCTTAGCTTCTATTTGCTGAGTGGGCTGAAGACCATCCTGAATGGGGATATTGCGTGATAAAAGCTGCGCGGCATAGGTATCGGCAGTAGCCCCGGCCAACCTGAGGATCGTAATGATTGCGGAAATCCGTGTAAGCTCGCTGTTTGGGGAAAACCTGCTATCCCCGCCGGAACTGCCCATTACATAGCTGCCCGTAAACGGATCATATAACCCCGTTACTTTTCTTATATATTCCTCTCCCCACAGCCCGGAAATATCGTTAAACGAACCAACATTCAAGCTCCCCTGAGTCCCTGCGATGTCTGCCAGTCTGGCCAGTATCGTAGCCGCGGTCTGCCTTGTCACCGGCTCATGCGGGCGGAAATTGCCATTTCTGTCACCCGTAAGAAGCCCAAGCCCCGCGCATACGCTAATCGCCGGATCATAACTATCAGGGAAATACTCCATTTCCACTACGCTCTGGAGCTGGCTATCGGTCATACCCGTGATTCTAAGCAAAAACTGATACGCCAGCGCCGCATAATCGCCCCGGTTCACAGGCTCTTCTAAATAATGCATGACAGAACCGGGCATGAGACCAAGATAATCTGCCATGCCCAACTCTCTTTCTGCCCACGCGGGGATTGGCGCGCCTATATGCCCGGTATAAGCATTGCCTGATGCATCCGCTTCTTGCATAAGTGTATAAAACGGCACGGTATTGGCCTCGATAGAGCGAGGTATGGCATCCTCGCCTGTAAATACCTGTCCGCTTCCGCCTGTGACGTTGTTAATATCAAGAAGCACATTCTGTATGCTGTCTTGATCGTTCCCTGCGCTGTTTCCGTTGTTGCCGCCGGTCGGCGGCGGGCTTTGGTTCGGGCTTTCCGCAGGACCCGTGGGGTCAGTTTGAATCTGCCCGCCGTTATGGTCATCCGACTGGTTATTATCATTGTCGCCGCCAAACCATCCGCTGTATATGCCGAAAGCAACCGCCGCGCCTATAAGCAGCACTGCGATAGGCAGGATTATTACCAACGGTGACATCTTCTTTTTCGGGGGCAGCGGGGGGGATTGAGCTTGGAGATTAGCAGGCGTGGTGTATTGGTTTTGCGGGGTCTGTAAGTTTGGGTCGGGGTACTGTGGCGGGGGCTGTATACTCGGGTCAGGGTATTGAGGCGGGAACTGCATGTTTGGATCCGGGTTTTGTGGCGTGGGCTGAATATTCCTGCCGGGGTATTGGGGCGGTTGCATTTGCCCCGTCTGCGGCGGCTCTTTGGGGAACTGCCGGGGCGGTTGCAGGGGTTGTGAGTTTTGCACATCAAACTGTGTGCCGAGGTTCGGCGGTTGCTGTAAATTGGTATTCGGAAATACAGGCTCAGCCCCGAATCCGGGCTGCCTGTTGCTGTGCGTATTATTAGGGTCGAACGGAGGGTACTGAAGCGGAGGCGGGTACGGATACCGAGGAGCAGAAGCGGGTGCAGATGCAGGTGCAGATATTTGATGTTCACTAGCAGACTGCGAAGGACCATCGCTTGGAAACTGAGGCTCCGCATCGCTGCCGGATTGTGTATTTTGAGCAGCTGATTGTGAGATGCCGTCTACATTCAACTGCGTACCGCAGTGATAGCAGAATACAGCCTTATCCCTGATTGTGTTTTGGCACTTCGGACAAATCATTGCGAAGCCTCCTTTATGCAAGTAAGGTATTAAGCAGCGATTCTACTTCGTCATATGTGAGGTTCTTAGACAAAACCAGCTCTGATATCAGTATCTGTTTTGCGGAAATCAGCATTTTCCGCTCTCCCGTTGACAGCCCCTTTTCATTCTCTCTGGCCATAAGGCCTTTTACAACATGCGCAACCTCAAGCAAATCCCCGCTCCTGATTCTTTGCATGTTCTCACGGTACCGTCTGTTCCAGTTAGATGTCATTTCTACAGCTATTTTCGGGATGGATGCCATTAGCGCGTCTGCCGTGTCGGAATCGACAATAGGCCTGACTCCGATCTGATCGGAACTTTCTGTCGGGATCATCAGTACCATGCCGCCTGCTGGCATTTTTAAAACATAGTACATGCGTGTACACCCGTTTAATTTCTTTTCTTCTATACTATCGATCACGCCTGCCCCATGCATGGGGTGCGCAATCATATCGCCAACGCAAAACATAAACCGCTCTCCCAACTCTGCTACGGATTACATACCATTTATCAAGTAAATTTACAGCAGCATCCTCATTAATCTAACTAATAAACAGCATTATACACCAAAAAAGGGTACAATAGCAACCCCTAAAGAAAGAAATAACTTTATTTAGCTACTCATCTCCCGGGGTGGGCCAAGCAGTTCTTTTTATATCCTATTAAGTCCCCCCTGCCCGCCTCACGCAACGCGCGGCGGACAATGCTTTGGTTCTCGGGTCTTTTCCATTGGAGCAGAGCGCGCTGTATGCCCTTTTCCCTCGGTGTTTTCGGAACATACACAACCTCCATTGTCCTCGGGTCAAGCCCCGTATAGTACATGCAAGTGGAAAGCGTGCCGGGCGTGGGGTAAAAGTCCTGCACCTGCTCCGGGCGGATACCCGACTTGTTAAGATACACCGCAAGCGAAATCGCATCCTCCACCCTGCTCCCCGGATGCGAGGAAATCAAGTAAGGAACCAGATACTGCTCCTTGCCGTACCTCGCGTTGAGACGTTTAAACTTCTCCCTAAACCTCTCAAACACATCATTATCCGGCTTCCCCATGTAATACAGGACGCTGTCTACGCAATGCTCCGGCGCGACTTTTAGCTGTCCGGAAATGTGGTTTTTTACAAGCTCGGCGAAAAACTCCCCCTTTTTATCAAGCATAAGATAGTCATACCTTATACCCGAACGAACGAACACTTTCTTCACTCCGGGCAACGCCGCCGCTTTCCTCAGGAGCATAAGATAATCCGTGTGGTCGGCGTTGATATGCGGGCAGGGTTTCGCGCTCGTACTTCGTGGGTTATGGGTTGGAGTAGCTTGGCGATGAGCATTTCCTTTTTGAATACCTTGACCGTATAACGCAAGGCAGCTTCTGTCCTTGCATGTCCCGTGCTTCATTTGCTTATCACATGAAGGTTTCCTAAAGTTCGCTGTCGGCCCGCCTATATCATGAACATACCCTTTAAACTCGGGGTGATTAATAAAACCCTCAATCTCGCGTATGACGGATTCATGGCTACGCGACGTGACGGTTCTCCCTTGATGGAACGCCAGAGCGCAGTAATTGCAATTACCGAAGCATCCCCTGTTGTGGATTACCGAAAAACGCACTTCCTCTATCGCGGGAACCCCGCCGTGCTTTTCATACATCGGATGAACCTCCCGCGTAAACGGAAGCGCGTAAATTCTGTCAAGCTCCTCTGCAGCCAGCGGCTTTGCCATCGGGTTTATCACCAAACAGCGGCCTTCGCATCTCTGTACAACAGCCCTACCCCGCACATAGTCGTGTTCATTATGCTGGAGCATAGCCGCCTCAGCATAAGCCTCCTTGCTCCTCGATACCTCCTCATACGAAGCACATTCAACAATCGGAAACGCGCCCTCCCGCATCTCATGCAATGTGTCTACAGCATTCTCCGGCAGCTCATACGCTGCGCCTATACCACGGATACTCGCAGCGGCAGTGATATCATCTTTCGATGCCAACATCCGCGCCAGTTCGGTTATAGCGTTCTCACCCATCCCATAAACCAGAAAATCCGCCCCGGAATCAATCAGAATCGGGCGGCACACCTTGTTATCCCAGTAATCATAATGCGCGAAGCGGCGCAAAGATGCCTCCAGCCCGCCGATTATAACCGGCAAGCCCTGAAAAGCCTCCCGAACGAGTTTAGAATACACGATCACAGCGCGATCCGGCCTACATCCTGCTTTTTTACCCGGGGAGTAATAATCCTCGCTCCTCCGCTTCTTAGCTGCCGTATAATGAGCAACCATAGAATCGAGATTTCCGGCAGTAACTATCGCGGCGTACCTTGGGCGCCCCATCGCAACGATTGCTGAGGCTGCCGAACCGCCGCGAAAAGGCGGCTGCGCAAGCACGGCTACGCGGTACCCCTCCGCCTCCAGCACTCTCCCAATAACAGCCGCGCCGAAGCTTGGATGGTCAACATAAGCATCGCCTGTCACAAGCAGAAAATCATAATAATACCATCCCCGCTCCAGCATATCCTCACGCGAAACGGGTAGAAAATCAGTTATGCTCATAAACCCTCCGAAGGACAAAGCACTTGGACATATGCTCAATTGTGCGTTAGTTTTATCGAGGATAAATCACATCCATTTTATCACCTGTTATAGTAATGTTCTCTTCCTCTAAGCCGTCCAAACGTGAGGTTAGTATAGAGATAATACTATCTACCTCATGTGAACTTGGTTCGCGGATTGTTCCCAATTGTACTGATGCTGATGATTCATCCCAAGCAACTACAACGACAGCAGTCTCAACCCACTGCATTTCAAGAATTAAATCGGCCAGTAATCTTTGCTCTGTCAGTAATGCTGATGGGTCTTTTCCGTGTTTAGGGATAGGCTCAATAATTTCAGATTCCCCGTTACTTAACGATATCTCTAAAGTAGTGTTAAAAACTGGTTCCGTATCATCCACAACCATTACACTAATCAAATTAGCAACCGGTAAAGCCATTAAGAAAACAATCCCAAAAATAAGTAATCTGCGCATATTAAGTAATCCCCCATAACCCGCATAACAGAACCATTCAATTGTCAATTTTTTGAGTATACGGGTATGTTTATCGTAATGTTATCGCCATTTGCGTTTACTGAAATTCGATACTCTGCATTCCCTTTCCGTTCAATAGAAGCTCCACCGCTTTGATTAGGGTTTACAATATTCACACAGTCAATCTTCCATTTATTGTGTTTATATTGTTGTCAATAGATGGTTTATGTAATCAACTTTATTAAAGCAAACCCATACGCACTCTAACATGTAGTAAAATTTTTGTCAATAACGCTTGACAAGTCGAACACGGAAACTGCACAGGGCAATCGCATAAAATAATAAACCAGCATAAAAACGTAATAATAACAAGAATAACCATGTATAGGGGGGGACAAAAAAGAGCTCCTATTGCACACGTCTGCCCATTCGTCCGTCAATGCTTATTCTGTTTCCGTTTTCTTTGGCTTAGGCGGCACGGCTAACGGAAGAGTAACCTGCATTTGATTGGGTAGGATATGCAAGGGAACTTTGCTTTATAACATGCGTTCAATATCCAATACCTCAAACAGAGTTTCGCAAACCTCCTTATCTTTTGAAACTTCATTCAACATCTTTCCCACGATATGAGGACGAATGGCGGAAGCTTTGCCGAAATCTATCGCCGCTTCTTTTTCCGCTGTGCTGGTGATAATATTGACCTGATTCACGCCTTCCTGCAACATGGCTGATGTAACCTGCCTAAGGCGGTTAACAACCTCGTTTTGAATTTGCTGAATCATGTTTCGGTCACGGAAGTGCACTTTCCTGATATAACAGGAACCCAGTTTATATCCCCATTCCTGTGATTTTTCCGATACCTCCTTTCGCATGGATTTTCGCTGTCTATCTCGCGAACTCGGAGCATAAAGTCGCAAGCGCCGCCGCTCTAGGCGCGGTCATACTGTATTTATATGCCTTCAACGGTTTTGCTTATGGGTTTAGTATGGTTTTAAGGAATATGATTATTCCTTGTGTCCATTCAGGATGGCATCTTTCCGGATAGTTACACAAAGAGCAGACGTTTAAGTTGCGTCATATAAGCGCAAGGCTCTGAATAGATAACAGTGCTGCGTATACTCAGCACTATTTCTTCCTGTACCCCAATGCGCCCGCATCACATGATTTTATGCATTTTCCGCAGCGGACACACTCAGGCGAGTTGGGCTTCTTAGCCGGGTCGAGCTCAGTGTGGCAAGCCTGCGAGCATCGGCCGCATGAAACGCATTTCTCCGCATTGCAGTGCATCCTGAAAACCGCGAACTTGTTAAACAGCGCGTAAACAGCGCCCAGCGGGCAAAGCACCCTGCAGAAAAACCGGTACACAAACAACGAGGTAATAACAAGCCCTGCCGCAACTGCCGCTTTGATGAAAAACTGCGTGCCAATCATGCCTCTTAGAAAATCGTTTGCCGCAAGCAGCGGAACGGCGGCGAAAACCGTGCCCGACGGGCATATGTACTCACAGAACCACGGGGACCCCAGCCCCGACAGTTCATGCCGCACAACATACGGCAGAATAACCACGAAAACCGCAAGCACAGCGTACTTTGCATATCTGACGAAACGAAGCCTGAGCCTAAGCTTCGGTATTTTAATCTTATAGATCAAATCCTGCACAAGCCCCATCGGGCAGACATACCCGCATATGAAGCGCCCGAACAGCAAACCCGTCGTCAGCAGAAAACCTGCAACGAACAGGCTGATGCTATGCTTTGCCCCTGCGATAAATAATTGCATCGCGCCTATAGGGCAGGACATGACCGCCGCCGGGCACGAATAACAGTTGAGCCCCGGAGTACAAATCCGTTTTAACTCGCCCTGGTAAATCCGCCCGCTCGCAAAATTATGCACCAACGGATTCTGCAACAGAAAGAAAGCAACCTGCACAATCAACCGTTTCGGCAGATTTAGAAAGAATCTAATACTCATAATTACAACAGAAGCAAACTATAACACAACTCACCCGTAAACCCCCGTCCCAACTCTCAACTCTCAACTCTCAACTGCGCTCCGCAGAGCGCCACCCTACCCTATCCCGATACATTCCAGGCAAACAAAAACAGCTTTCCTCAAAATATCAGTAGTCTCGCCGCGCAAAACGCCAAACACAAGCAACCCCGCCCCAATTAAAAGCACGGCAGCACGCAGCGCAATAACCCCCCATTTCCCAATCAAAACCACAATTAGCTCCTACTTCCGCATTCCTAAAGCGCTCTGCGGAGCGCAATTGAGAATTGAGAGTTGAGAATGGAGAATTAGGTTGCGAGGTTATACTATAGTTTACATAATCTACTTTTGATTTACAAAACTAAGATAAAAGCGCAATCATCTCAGAACCGTTCCCCGTCCTAATTCTCAATTCTCCTTTCTCAATTCTCAATTGTAACTTAGCGACTGCAATTTTCTTGTTTTTTGTTTGCGTTTTCAGTCGCTAAGTTACCAACTCACCTAAGCAGTTCGTCAATAAACGCCGCATACCCCATACCATATGCGCCGACTATCTGCTCGCTGACCCCATGACGTGAAACAAGCACTGATGTCGGAACATAACCGCTTTGCAGTAAATCGAGAACAGAACTGAGACCGGGTGTGTAGGCATCGATCATAATAAATGAATCGGATATGCCTGACGACTCGACAATATCTATAGCGCCTCTCAGGTTGGAATCATAATCTGTCAGCAATGCAATAAACCCTACACGGTCCCCGTATAATCGCATAAGCTCCGGGAAATCAGGCATTTCAACTATGCATGGCGGACACCATGTAGCCCAAAGATGCACAAAGAAAACCTCCTTCTCACCCAGCGTTCTATCGGTGACATTATTACCGTACAAGTCCACAGCAGAAAACTGATACGGGAACGATATAGCCGCATCATCTTCAACAGGAGGATCAGAAACCGGCGGCCCGGTTTGAGGCGTGTCGCCCGGCAGTGCCGAGGGTTTTGGATCTGTATTAGATGAAGCATCGGTATCAGACATTGTGTCGCCTCCCGGCTTATCGCCAGGCTGTTTCGGCGAGGACGGCTGCTGCGCATCGCCGGAGACCCCCATATCCCCATCCTTCGCCGGGTACTGCTTCTCCGAGCCCGAAGAGGAATCCTCCCGCTCCGGGATGTCCATATCGGTAAACCCTATGCCATCGTCCGGCATAACATCCCTAAAAACATCGTCGCAAGCCGCAAGAACCAGCACTGATGATATCAGAACAGCTATAAGAAAAGCATTACCTAAACAGCCAAACCTACTCATTACACACGCCTTCTTTCATGGAAAAAGTATAGCCCCATTCTAACAGGATTAACGGTAAAGTCAATAGTTATTATACCGTAAAGCATAGCAATCACTTGTGAATTGTTTACAGCACAGACTCACCTTTTCCTTGCACCGCACTAAAGAACCGATGCCCTGTAAACTGCATATTATGATTTGTTTACATAAATGTACTTGACTAAAAAACCGTATTTACCATAACATAATGTAAAACAGCCAATGAGACAAGGAGAATCCCATGATACGCCTGCGAGTGCCGTGGAAAATAAAGTGCATATTGTGCCTGGTACCAAGCCTTGCAGGGCTGGCGGTGTTTTTCGTCATCCCCTATTTCCGTGTGCTGTACTACTCGCTGATTGACAATCAGTTTTCAAACAGCTTCGTCGGAATCGCCAATTACATCCAGACCCTCCGCAACGAATATTTCCAACTAGCCCTGACAAACAACCTGATGCTGATATTTATCGCAATCCCGGTGCTGATACTGCTCGCATTGGTTATATCAATAGCCCTCTCATACGGAATCAGGCGGCTGCGTGTGCTAAGAGCTGCGTTCGTGCTGCCGATGGTGATCCCAACCGCGAGCGCCGCGCTGGTATGGCAGATATTCTTCACAGGCTTGGACAATATCCTGCCGGTGTACCTGCTGTTCATCTGGAAGAATATCGGTATCTGCATCGTACTGATGACAGCGGCGTTCCTGTGCATCGATAAAGCAATTTACGAAGCGGCACAGCTCGACGGAGCCTCAGCATGGTCGCTTCATACGAAAGTATCCATACCGATGATCATGCCCACCGTAGTGTTCTCGACCCTGCTGTCCATCGTCAACAGCTTCAGGATTTACAAAGAAACATATCTTTTCTACAGCGGGACGAACTACCCGCCGGATTACGCCTATACGCTGCAGTATTACATGAACAACAATTTCCTCAAGCTCGATTACCAAAGCCTGTCCAGCAGCGCGGTGATGACCTCAGCCTTGGTCTTTCTGATAGTACTGGGCGCAATCGCCATGCAAAGGAGGTACGAGCATTGAAAAAGACAGCACATATACGCCCGGCGGCGATTATAAGGGTATTGCTATACGCCGCGCTGATCCTGTTTGCCGTATTATTCATTGCCCCGGTCGCCATCACAGCCGGGATGTCGCTTATAGGCGAGGACGGCACGGCAACCCTGCGCAATTTTGACGATTTGCTGTTTAACACCTTCGTGTTCTACCCCATGTTCTGGAACTCGGTGCTGTACGCGGCAGTGATAACGCTGGTGCAGTTCCTTGTGATTATCCCCTGCGCATTCGGGCTTTCGCAGACAAAAATAAAAGGCAGGGGTATGATATTCGTGTTTTACATCATTATGATGATGATGCCCCTGCAAGTGACCATTCTGCCCAACTACATAGGCCTGCGCGACATTGGCCTCCTCAACACAAGGCTCGGCATTATTCTCCCTGCCATATTCTCCCCGTTTGGTGTCGTGGTCATGCGCCAGTACATGAAAGGGATGGCTACTTCGACGATCGAGGCGATGCGCCTTGAGACAAACTCTATTATTAAGGTCATCATACATACAGTGATCCCGCAGATAAGGGTGTGCATTTTCGCCGTCGGGTTGTTCGTTTTCGCCGATTGCTGGAATATGCTCGAACAGCCGCTCCTGTTCCTCGACGATAAAACGCGCCAGACTCTGACGATATTCCTCTCTGGCGCGGAGCAATACGAGGGCAGCGTGCTGTTCCCTGCCGCCGTGATTTTCATGATACCGGTTCTGCTGGTGTACAGCTTCTTCAGCAGCAGCTTGGAGAAAGGGCTTACGATGGGTGATTTGTCATGAAAATAAAGATAATCTCGCTCGTTTGCGTGACCTTGCTCTTTTTCGCATTGATGGCCGCGCTGTCACTGACTGCCAGGGATGTCCATCAGTCCCGCCTCCCGCATGTGACTGCGGCGCGCCTGACCCGCGAGAGCTTCAGCCAAGGCCCGGGCTCCGTCCGCTACAGGCAGACTGCGATACCGAAAGAGCTGTATCATTCCGGCGACATATACATAATAACCTCCCGCAGCGTGAACGGCGAGAGCCGCGACTTCGCCAAAAAGGTTGACATCGAAATAGGCTTGGAGATAGATGGCTTCTATGAAGTGACCCATGGCCTGCTCGGCCATGACTATGTAATCTTCAGTACCGACAGACCGCTCGATGATGGGGATGAGGTTTTGGTTATACAGTCATTTACGAATCCTTAACAATCATACGCTTGACCTTTAAGCTGGTTTAACGTTTACAATGACCGTAATGGTTGCAGTAATGGGAGCCGGTATACCTCCCACTGCTTGTTTGCAAAATGTTAATCATCTTAGGAGGTATTTATTGTGAAAAGAACTCAATTATTTATTGTCGCAATGGTTGTTGCACTTATACTACCGATTCTATCATCATGCGGCAACGGCGCGATAGATGTTGTTCAGCGCGAACTATCTAATTCACCGCCCTCGTCAACGCACATCGACAGCATACCCGACTATGTCGGTGACGAGCGGTTTGACGAATATGACGATCATTTCGTCTATCCCATCGACGGCTCGGTCAGAGCATTTTCATTTGATGAAAACGGCGTCCTTTATTCTGCCGCCTATGAATATTATATCGACGGCGAGCTATTTAAAGGAACATTATCAGAGTACCACGAAATGATAAACGATACGCAAGCCGCTATAGATGCTTCCGTGGATATATATATAGATGGAGAGCTTTTTGAAGGCTCGTTCTTGCATTTCTTAACAATGCAGAACACCCTCGATGCTGTCGTAGAAATATATGCCGATGGCTTGCTCCTTGAAGAGCCTCTCTTAGAGTTCTTAGAAACACACAACGCACGGAAAGACTTTGAGTTCTTCACAATAATCACCGCATATGACATGGATACTAACCGGATAGATGACATCCATATGGAAGGCTTTGCACATAATTTGAGAGATATCGCCGTTAGCGATGGGATAATGTATTACACGATAACCCATGATAGTCCGGTAAAGCCCGGAGGCATGACCGTAAACAGCTATAACATTGAAACGGGAGAGCATACTATGCTCGAAGCTCCCACAACTATGTTCACCGAGCCTGATGCCGTAAAAAAACTTGCGGTTTTAAATGGCAAGCTATATATACTAGGCGTTCATGAGGACTATATCAATGTAGATTTCGAGCTTTGGGAAGGCAACCCGCTTTGGCCGGTCACAAGGCAGGACGGCAGCCTCGATTATTTCGGCGGCCACGATTACGAGGGGCGCATACTCGCTTCGTACGATTTACAAAGCGGCGATATGGAGATTGTCTTTGACGACCTGATCACCGATTTCGCGCTGACCCCCGGCGGGCTTATAATGGTTCAGGCGTATGACAGCATGGGCGGGACTTATTTTACGGAGCTTGACCCTGTGACAAATGTGATCGGCGAGCGTGTCTATAGGGATATCCCTAGTCTTAAAGAGTTCGCTACCGATGGATACGGGATAATGTTCAACGTTTCAGCCGGAGGCGAGCCAATCCTTCCCGGAAACCTGTATTACTGGCCGCTTGGCGCGGACTCAGGCGTTAGCACTCTTGTTAGCCGGAGTGTGATGCTTCCCTGGATAAGCAACATCACATATCGAGACGGGTTTACATATTATTTAGGCAGCGACAACGTAACCGGTCACATTACTCTCGAGCGCGTCAAAAACTCCGCGTTCATCGACTTCGCCCCGCCGATTCAAGTCGTCGGCGTAAACATGCCCTCGGACTTCCCCAAGCTAGGGCACGGCATAAGCTTCGCCGTGCAGAGCAGCGACGAGTTCGCGCTGAACATCCTCTCGCAGGGCGCGGCGTATGACATAGCCATCATCCGCACAAGCCAGGATTTTGCCCACAACATACGGCAACAGGGCTCGTTTTACCCGCTCGGCGGCGTTCCCGGGGTGCAGGAGTTTCTCGATGCCGCATTCCCCTACGTCAAAGACGCGGCGACGGACAGTAACGGCAATATATGGATGCTGCCTATCAGCGTGGACGTAGCGGGGATTATCTACCATGAGGGGAATACCCGCGCGGCGGGGATCGACTTCGCCGGGGCAAGGAACGTCGGCGATGTCATCGAAAACGTGCGAAAGGGCGCGGCACACGACCGTTCCGGGCAGAGCTACCAGTTTGCAACGCACTCCCTGCTGCGGGCGGGCACTGCGGAATACCTGAGAAACAACGCGTCGCTTGATACCCCCGGGTTCCGCGAAATGGCTGAGTCGATAAAGGGGTTCGTCAACGAAAGAACCGGCTGGGGCTCGCCGATGCCGTTTCTTAACCCGGACCATACCCCGAACCCGAGCTTTTT
>Ga0099364_10000850_pt1 | contig 51746 bp, 50 predicted proteins | sample TergutTh196P3_FD_73070 | JGI IMG/M metagenome (GOLD analysis project Ga0099364, IMG submission 73070) | Microcerotermes parvus P3 segment gut microbial communities from Pointe-Noire, Republic of the Congo - Th196 P3 | ecosystem: Host-associated > Arthropoda: Insects > Digestive system > Gut ... | reverse complement strand
TAAAATAAAGAGGCTCGAGAACGTCCTTGGGAAGCTTGGAGGTCAGGTGATGAAGAACCTTATTGGTTTCCTCCTCCATCAGCTGATTTACTTCAGCCTGCTGATCCCTGTATTCCTGTGCCAGTGAATTTCGCGAACCTACAGCGCTTGGTTTTTCCGGATGGAACACATTCGGACTTTTTGGAAGGTCAACACTTGCCATAAAATGACTCCTTTTTAAAAACTTTTATTTAAGCAACATTCGGGCGAGGCGGAGTTGAACCGCCGATCTCTGCGTCCCGAACGCAGCGGAATAGCCTCTATCCTACCGCCCGTGCATACCACATTGTACTATAGGATCAACCTTCGGGTCAAGAGGTTTTTTGTTATACAAAAAACCTCTTGGCTCTCAGAGCAAAGTGCTTCGCACTTCACTCTTCGGGTCAAGAGTTTTTACCTTCTATTCAGGGGGTTGGTGATTGTCGGCAGTGAGGGCGTAGAAGGCACACGGCCCTGCTGTAATTCATCCAATGCCTGTCTTGCCTGATCCTGCACCTGCTGCCGGGCCTGGTCCGTAACATCGGTTAAACCCGCCCTTAGGGTATTTTCAAGCTCAGCCTGCTTATTTGTAAGTGAGGCTTGGAGCGAATCGAATGCGGCCCTGTCTCCCCTAAGTGCGGAGAAAATCAGGTCCAGCTCCTCACTTGAAGCAAACCTGCCTCCGATATGTCTTTCAATCATCTCGCGAAGAGCCCTCTCAAGGGCCTCCTCTGCCTGCCTTATATATTGGGTAATTATTCTTGTCAGTGCTTCCTGTAAAATGGCTCCAAAATTGGTATTCAAGGAAAATTCATCCCTTCCGTCAAGCATCCTTAAATAATTTAAGCCTAAGTCCACCGAGTTTACCCCGCGTATTGCCTCGTCTGCCGCCTGTGCAAAGGTATTTGCAGGGTTTCTTAGGGATGCTTGTGCTAAAGATATGCTCCCCCCGCCTGAAAAACCTCCGCCCACATTGCCCGAAGCATTTACCGAAAAGGATGCACCACCCGAAAAACCTCCGATACCAATGCGTTCAAGGCCGGCCCTAAGGTCCACGGGGAAGCCTGCACCTGTCACTTCTGCATTAAAACGCTCATTTGCAATCGAACGGAAGTCTGCCTCGGCTATAATTTCCCCGCTTCGGCTTAAGTTTGCCCCTCTCTCTGCAAGGCTCAAGGAGAGGTTTGTCGGCCTTCCCGAAAGGTCGGGATCGGAGCTTATTCCCCTTAGATCGACTCCCCAATGCCAGTCTGAAGGGGTTAAAAAGTCCGTTGCAAGGGTTCCAAGATAAAAGGCCGGATACTGCACCGTTGCGAAGTGAACATCCCTTCCTCTGAATATGTTTTCGGGTTTCGGGGAGGACTTCGGTAATCTCGCCTGTATTTCCTTTACCTTTTCTAGGATCTCTAATGCCCTCTGTCCGTATTCAAGGTAAACATATACTTCATCAGTGAGTATGCTCCATACTATCGAGTTAAGCAGCTCTGCAACAGTATCACTCCCCGGGTCAAGATATGATCTTAGGCGGTTAAAATCTTCGTCAATAGCGGCCCTTGCATTCTGCTCAAGGGTGCGAGCAGTGTTAATATCTGTTTCAACTCCTGCAATTACACGGTTTACATCATCTCTTGCACTGTGTACCGTTTCCATCATCGCATTAATATCGCTGATAATAGTCCTAATCTGCTCTATAGTTTCTACGTTTAGGGTACGGAAATCGTTCACGTTTATTGCAAGAAGGGGTTCTGCCCTGCTTTGGAACTCGTTTATCCTCTCTCTCGCCTGTCTCTCCTCATCCCTCCAACGCTCAACCGCATCATTATAGCTCTCAATTGCATCATCATAAAGGCGCGGAGTTAAAAGTTTCTCAAATTCGCTGTTTAATAAGGCCATCGGGTCAAAATTTTGCAGATCAATCATTGGAGGAATCTCAAAATCAGGTCTTTCCGGTTTCTCTTTCGGGGGTCTTTCGGGTAATGCCCCGGAAACACTGCGAGGAGTGCCAAAACGTATGCTGTCGGCCCTAATTTCTTCGATATAGACCTTCCCCCTAAGCACAGCTTCGGGTTTTAGTTTAATCCTCATCGCGGCTGCTTCGATCAGGTTCTGCATCGGACTGTCCCTGTCTGCAATTGTAAGGCTGTCAAGTGCAATTTCGAACCTAAAAAGGCTGATTCTAAAGCCGTTTGCATCAACCTTTGCTTCGAAGATTGCTTCGAGACCTGTTTCGGTGGCCCTTCTTAATAGGGGATTAGCCATAATCGTAAAGAAAAAGACTATCCCTAATATAAAAGCGGCAATAATAAATATTGGAAGCAGTTTAACTGTTATTTTTTTATTGCTATTTATTGCCTTTTTTAGCTCTATCAGCTTTTTTATATCATCTTCGCTTAAATCAGCCCTTAAATTTAAAAAATCCCCGTCAGGAATATAGCAGGAGCTGATAAATTTACGGTCTCCCGGCTGTTCGATATGCCTAAGATACCGGAATTTCAGCTGTCTTTCGTTAAGGGTTTTCCCGTAAAACCTAGGTACCTTCTTACCCATTGTCACTCCTTAATCCACTGCCATATAGAGAATTTTTGAAATTAGCTTCTTTAACTTCGTAATAAGCGGGACCTTTTTTATGGCCTTTACCAGTTTATTTTCCCGCACTTTTGGCGCAATTGTTTGCCTGTAAAGGGGAACAATAAAGTAAACCGCTATATAAACAGGGATGGAAAGTATTAATCCTCCTGCAATGCCCCCTGCTACGAGGGTATTATTAAATTTGGTTAAGGGTACTAAGGGCATATTGTAAAGGCTTGTAAAAAACGGCTGAAGGTTTTCCAGATGAAGCACTTCCCAGCCAAGCATGTCAACAATCGGGGCAAATGCAGGCGAAAAGAGCCTTAGAATTGCCATGGAAAGCAATTTTGTCGGATGATGATGCTTAAAGAGAAAGGAAGTGATAAAAAGAAGAACCCAAAAAATATTCCCGACAGGGATTAGGCCCAAAAAGAGGCCCCAGACGAAGCCTGCCGCAATATCTGCCCTACTCAGATTACCGTTTAGGGCAACTATCAACTTTGCAGAGTATTTAAGCATGAATTAACTCCGGAGATTTACTTGCCTTTTGCTGCCTGTGCTACCTTGGCGTCAACAGTGTTCAAAATGGAGGTGAGCCTTTCCTTCTCGATAAGGTCTATGAGTCTGGCTTCAGTATAACGGCGGGCCTCTTCGGTAAAGGCCCCTACTGTTACGCAAATCCCCTTTCCTGCCTTAACCTCTTTCAAGTGGGAATGGAAGTCCCTGACTATTAACTCTCCGATTGAACCCTGGGTGCGAATAAATCTGAACATTATTATATCTGACCATTTGGGAGTGTCAACCTCGGCGAGTATATCGGCCCATTCATTCTTACTTACGGAGATATTTGTAATCTTCACCTTGGCTCTCGGGAAATAGCTCATTACGATTTTTCTGCAAAGGGCTACAAAGTCCCCTGAAGATGCCATAAGGAAAATTTGCAGATTTTTATTTGCGTTAAGCTCCTGATACTTGCCTATCAGCATGGAAACATCCTTATAAGAAGGATTTTCTGCCTGAATGCTTCGAAGCAGTGTAAGAGCCCTTGCTATATCATTGTTTTTTAGATAATTCGTTGCAAGTCTATACCTGAGGTCGGCCCTTATATCCGGCCTTATATTTTCGTGGCGAAGCCCGAGTTCAAAATCCTGTATCGCCTTTTCGTATTGGCGAATTTCAGTATTGATAATTCCGCATGTGAGACAGGCGCTTGGTCCCATTGTGGGGTCTCCCCTAAGGTGACCAAAAACTCTTAGAGCCTGTTCTGTCTGGTTTGCTTCATAGTAACATTCGGCAAGGGTATAAAGGGATTCCTTATCATCCGGTGCAAGGTCTATTGCTTTTCGGATATAGGTCATTGCTTCCTTGTTTTTCTTAAGGCGGAAATAGGCATGACCGAGGGTCCTAAGGGTTGGTGCATGCTCGGGGTCCTGTATTCTCGCCTGATTAAGGGTTGCAATTGCCTTATCGTAATTTTTTCGTTGGAATTCAAGGAGTCCGAGATTGTATGCAAGTTCAAAATTGTTCGGATTCAGCGATCTGGCTGCATTAAGGCCCTTATATGCCTCGTCGGTGAGCCCCATTTTAAGGGCGGACATACCCCAACGGAGATTTGCCTCGAATACATTGGGAATTTCTTTGCCAAGCTCTGCAAGTGAGCCGTATATTTTATATGTTTGCTCCCAGTTTTCTTCCATGTAGTAAAGGTCACCAAGTTCCTGCAGTGCTACAGGATCCTTGGGATTTTGATCAAGACGCTTATTTGCATTTTTAATTATGGCATCTCGGCCTTTTGGCCGCTTCCCGCCATGACTTACGCTGCCTCCGGCAGGTCGATTGCGAAGCATTACCACTAAAAAAATTACCAGAACTATTCCCAGAACGGCAGCAAGGATAGGAATCATTAAACCCATACATATATTATCGGTTAAATTTCACTTTATTTCAATATATGCATTTGTCATCCCGTTTCCCTAAAATTATTTGACAAAGTCTTATACTCATTCTAGAATTAAATTGAGGTTTATTCCGAAAAAAAGGGGGAAAACCGTGTCTTCAAGCATAGGAATTAAAATTGCGAATGGGGAATTTTACTCGATTTTAAGTGAAAACACCAACGCAAAGAAGCGGCTCATTCTTACTACTGTCCATGACAGGCAGCAAAGTGCACAGATCGATCTTTATAAGAGTTATACCAAGACCATGGCAGATGCCCTATATATTGGCAGTTTAGTCCTGGAAAATATTAGTCCCAAACCCAAGGGTGAACCTTCCATAGAGCTGGTCATTTCTTCAAATAAAAACGGCGATATTAATGCATCTGCCGTGGAAGTTGGTGCAGCAGGAAGAGGGGAACATCAGACCTTGCATGTTTCCCTAAAGACCCTTGACGAGCACGAGAGGGGCGGAGATCTTCCCGATTTTGAAATGGATGATAGGGAACCCTATGCATCACAGTTATATGATAAACCCGAAGAGAGGGAGTATGAATTTGCTCAGAGACGCAAATTCCCCTGGGTTTTAGTCATTGTAATAGCCCTGATAATTGCTGCAGTTGGAGTTCTCCTTTGGTTTTTCCTGCTCCGTGAACCCTCGGGCGGGGGCTTTAGAATTACGCCGCAAACCACGCGAGCAGCACCTGCAACACCCCCTGCGACGACGCCTGCCACAACGCCGCCCCCTGCGACTCAGGTGACTCAAACCTCGCCGCCCGCGACAACACCGCCGCCCGCGACAACCCCGCCCGCGACAACGCCGCCTGCGACAACGCCACCGGCCACAACGCCGCCGGCCACAACGCCGCCGCCTGCAACCACCCCCGTGATCCAGGCCCCGACTGTGGCACCTGCAGCAGCAGCCCCCGCGGCAAGACTCAGGAATCCCCCTGTTGCCTCGTATAACGTTCCCTCAGTCATTCCGAGGGAAGGAGTTCCCTATAGAATTCGCTGGGGCGACACCCTCTGGGACATTGCCGAGGCCTTCTATCGTAACCCCTGGCTCTACCCGCAAATTGCCCGGTTTAACAATATTCGTAACCCGGATCTAATCATCTCCGGCACTACGATTCGTGTTCCGCCAAGGAATTAAGTACCCTGCACGGGCTTCAATAACCCTATTTATCCTCTTACTTTTTTTTCAAAGCTCTTGCAGTACTGCCCAAGTTCTTGGCATTTCGTTGGAAGAAGCGACAGAGGCCCTTAATAGGGGCGATATTGAGTTCATAGAGAGCCTTGACTTTGGTGGGGACTTTACCCGTGCAATTACTCGCCTGCAAGAATTGAATGTCATACATCCTGCAGTTCCATATTATGCTGCCCTTTTAATTCCCGAGGATACGAAGGCAGGCAGGTTTAGGCTCAGAACTTTATTATTTGCTTCCGGCTTTGAAAGCAGCTCAGAAACGGTCACCCGGTTTAGCTCGATGCAATTACTGCGAATAATCTTACAGGGAAATGATCTTGAAGAAGTAAGGTATATTTTATCTTTTCTTGACTCTGTCAGTATTAGAAGGATCCCGGGGCAATATGCTTTCATCGAGTATCATTCTACCCTGAAGGCCGCCTGCCACTATGTCCTTGGGGATTTTGAAGAAGCAATGAAGGCAGCTTCGATCGAACAGGTGTCATCAGAACTCGCAAGCTTAGGCGGCTCCTCATATTTCAGTGAAATAAATAATGCAATTAACCTTCTTTCGGAGTGGAAACTAAGCAATGGAGAAAATGCCGATAGTCAAAAAATTCTTAACTTCCTTTTTCACAGCCACAGTACTGAAACCCTGCGTTGGACCCTGGGAGAGGTTCTTTCTCTTGAGGGCCTCCTTCAGCCTGACGAGCAAATTGCCCTTACTGCATTGATCCTTGCTCCAAATAATCTAATTGCACTTAATTTAATGCGCACAATCTTAAGCGAAAATCCATTAATTTTCCTGCGACACCTTGAGCTTCTTCGGAGGCTTGGCACTGCCTATCTCAATATTGGTGCAATGCGAGAAGAAGGAGCAGTTCTTTTCCGCTCTTGGTCCAATATGCTTGATCCTGTAAATTATTCACAATTCGCAAATGCAGAATTTGCAGAGAGCATAGGGTATATAGATGAAGAAGCGCTTAATGCTCGCATCTTTTTTGTCAATTTTTACCTTGGGAGAATCTTAAGAAATCAGGATAATTTTCGCGAATCATCCGAATACTTTGAAAAGGCCCTTGCCTTTGCTCCCGATAATACCCAGGCTGACGCAACAATCTGGTATATTTTAATGAATGCCCTTAACGGATATCCAAATCTCGCTAAGGATGTCTTTGTTTCCATGCTCCCACAAATGAACGATATTTCTTACTTTTCCGCACTTTTTGACAGATTATCTTCCTATCTTGTAAGGACAAGGCAGTGGGCAGGTTTATATGAAGTTTTTCTTGCCCTTTCGGATGCCGGCCCCGGTGCTTCCCTCGCCTCTTATGCCTTTATACTTGGCAGGGCCGCAGAAGAAGGCTTTATCCAAACCGACAAAAGTGCAGAAGATTATTTTCTGATTACCTTTCAGGAAAGTAATGCATCGATATACTATAGAACAATGGCAGCATCAAAGCTGAACCTGTTTTTTTCTCCAATTGGAGCTGAGACAAATCATGATACTGTCGAATCTGAAGATATTTTGGATTTCCTCCTTGGCTTTTTTGAATACGGGGCGGCTTCTTTTGCTCTGCCCTATATTAGGGAGCTTGAAGATGATCTTTCGATTCATGAACTAAGAGATATTGCCTCTTCCCTTACAGATTCAGGGAGATTCCAGCAGTCCTTAAACCTCATTGCCCGCTATATGAGGAGGGAGGACTATATTCCTCTAGAGCCCGATCTATATCTATACTATCCAAGACCCTATCTTGAATTAATAGAAAAATACGCAGAGGAAGCAGACCTTGAGCCCTTTCTGCTCCTTGCCCTAATCCATACTGAAAGTCACTTTATGGCAGGCATCGGTTCATCGGCAGGTGCAACGGGCCTGACCCAGCTCATGGCGGCAACTGCTGCCGACATGGCAGGGCGTATGGCAAGAGCAGGCCTCACCGATTATAGAAGCGATAATATGGACCTTCGCGATCCTGAGCTTAACGTACACATCGGCTCTTATTATCTCCGCCATCTGCACGGAATAATGGGGAACCCCCTTCTCGCCCTCCTTGCATATAATGGCGGACAGGGCAGGGTAAGACGCTGGGTTAACGAAGACCTTGCCCGGCCCGGGGGTGCATTGCCCCTAGACCTTTTCCTTGAGACAGTGGAATTCCCCGAGACAAGAGAATACGGCAGAAGGGTAACAGGCATTGCTGCTGTTTACGGCTACCTATACTACGGCAAAACAATGGAAGAAGTTGCGAGCGGAATCTTTCAGTCGAATCCGGAATAAGACTTACTTAAGAATATTTCCTCAGCCAGGCCCCTTTCCCGATGGTCCAGGAGAAGGAATACCCTGTTTCATCAAGGGCCCTTAATTTAAGATTTGCAACGAATGCTGCACGAAAGGAAAGGCGTAAAGGCTTAAGTGAATCAAGGTTCGGCTCTTCCCTAATTACCGAAGCACAGATACAGGGCCGGTTGATTATCGAGAGGATTTTCCCCGGTGCGGGGAGGGCCCTATCATCAAAATTTAAATTAAGGGCCGGGCCTAAAAGCTTTAGATGTGTCCCTTCAACTTCCCCGAGCTCACCTTTAACCGTATCCCCTCCGATTATCTTTCCCTCGCTCCCAAGACTCTGCTCACGGATATTCTCTGCAAGCGCTTTCAGCTCCTCCCCTGAAAACGGCCTTGAAAGAAGGGCAATGGGTGCGCAGACAGGAAGGGAATGTGCGCCAAGAAAACCTTCCCTAAAGAGGCCCTCTCTATAGTCTTCCACCCTTCTTTGCACTTCTATGTGGGGTATTAACACAAGTGTATCCATTGGCATCTTCCCATGTTATACTAATATACCAAGGATTTTTAATGAAGTATAAAACAAAATTGCTTGTAGATCGATTTGCTTCCATTGTTTCAAAGTGGCCGGGGGTGGAATGTGTTTCCCTTAACGAGTCAGCACTCCCGGATACCCTTCATCCCTATTTTGCCCTGATTCTTGATATTTACTATACCGATTCAATACCCGGGGCAGAGGAGAGGCAGGTGCTTTACGGCCCTGATCTCGAGGCCTTTGAAACCTCAGGGAACGAAAGTAAGGATCGCTTTCTTATTGGAGACATCCCTGTCCGCCTTGAATATAAGTCTGTAGGCATGATAGATGAACTCGTAAATATTGCAGAGAATAATCTTGATTCCCTCTGGTTTATTAAGGATTCGGGCACCTATGGCTTTTACCGTCTTTCAAAGGGCGAAGTAATATTTTCCAGAAATAATTGGATACAGGGCATAAGAGATATCCTCGATAATCTACCCGATGATTTTTGGAGAAGCATGAGGAATGCCCATGAATCAAAGATGGAGCATTTTTTAAGTGATTTAGGCTCGGCAGTTTTACAGAAGGATAATTTCTTTTATCTTAGCTCTTCGGCAGGATTCATAAAAAGTGCATGTCTGACCCTGCTCTGCATAAATAAGCACTTCGAACCTTCGCATAGGGCATACTACGGGCAGGTGTCTTCGTTAAAGAAACTTCCCGATTCCTTCCTCTCCTATTTCGAGAATTTCTTAAGACAGGACAACGAAATCACTATGGAGAGAAAATTTTCTTTGGCACAGCTTATAACGAGAGATATAGTAGCTCTATGAAAAGGCTTTTGCTTTGCTTCCTGATAATCGCATTTCCCGCCTTCTCTCAAAGCTCTCCTGTAAGGTCTAATCCAAGGGATGTCTTAAACTACCCGATAGAAAACTGGCGAGACAGCCGCTATGAGTTTTTCCTCTGGGACGATTTCCCCCAAATTATCATTTTTGATACGGCCACCTTTGCTGTACAGGATAGGCTCTTTAAGCGCCTTGCCTTCTTTGTCGAGAAACTGGGCTTCCGCGGCCGTCTTATGACCGACTCTGAGCTCGTGGGCCTGCACGGGTGGAATGCCCATGATTATAGGGCAGAGTCTTTAGCCGAGTTTTTCGAGACTGCAAGAAGAGCTAACTTCCCCCTGACAAGGGAAGAAAGGGAGTTACAGAACATACTTCTGCAGGCAGGCATTATAAGAAGAAACAGCTTTCAGGAATTTGTACCCGGTACAGGGGCAGTTCTCTCCCTTTCAAGAGAATCGGACAGGGTAAGCACCACCCTCCGCCCCCGTTTCATGGCCCATGAGGCATTCCATGGCTTATTTTTCATTGACGAAGACTTTAGGCTTTTTTCAAGGCAAAGATGGGATAATTTCCCCGATTATGCAAAGGAAGTTCTTTTAGCCTACTTTTATGTTCAGCAATACGATTTAAATGATGAGTTCCTCATGGTAAAAGAGTTTAAGGGCCACATCCTTCAGCAGACTACAGCAGGGGCGGCCTGGTTCTTCGGGGAGTTTATTCCAAATCGCCTGCTTGCAGAGAACCCAAGCTATGCGGCAATACTGCCTGCAAGGGAAGAGCGCACAAGGGAGGGCAACCGTTTCTGGCCCGATCTTGGAAGGGCTTTTACTTCCGAGGCGGAGGCATTTTCAAATTATGTTAACAATAGATGGGGTTTTGCTGCAGGTAGGCCCTGGCGCTAGTCTATCTTAAAGGTTGGGCGGCGATCCTTTTGCTGCTCATAAGAGTTTAAATCAAGATTAAATCGGCGCTCGGCTTCAAGGGTGGTGGGGGGTCCGTGCCCGGGTAAGATCGTATAGTCTCCCGGCAGTGAAAGTATCTTTTTTCTAAGGGCATTTATCAGGGTGGTCTTTGAGAAAGAGTTCACGGTGCGTCCCATCAGACTTGCGCTAAGGGCATCACCTATGAAAAGAAGGCGGCCTATCTTATATACTACCGAATCTGAAGTATGCCCCGGGACAGTAAAGACTTCGATTTTAAAAGGCCCTATTTCAATCTTATCTCCGTCCCTTACCCTCACCGTTCCATGCTCCCCTATTTCAGGAGCCACTGCATAAACCTTTGCATCGTAGATTTTTAAGAATGTTTTTAACCCATTTACATGATCAATATGATCATGGGTAATAAAAATCCCCTCAGGCTCAAAATTATTGTCTTCGATTAGTTTTAATAATGCAGAGTCCATGTTTCCGGGATCTATAATTATTGCCTTATGCGGAGCGGTATCTCCCCCAAGTAAATAACAGTTACTTAACCCCGAAGCACAGTAATGAAAATAGAGTTTCATTGATACTCCCCGAGCTTAAATACAGCCTCTGCAGTATTTGAAGAGCGAAAGGAAATTTCGTTCTGCTTTGATTGAATGAAATTCGTCCTCTTTAAATTGCAATCGATAAAGTTCGTCCTGCTTAAATCCGCATAAATAAAACGACTATTATAAAGGTTAGTTCTGTTAAAATGTGACTCACTTATTTTGCTTCCGCAGAAGTTTATACTTACAAGCTCAGAGCCTTCAAAACTGCAGCTCTGAATTATAGCACCCGCAAAGGACATAAATTGAAGATCGCTCCCCTTAAAATCGCAGGAAATAAGGGTTGCAAAATCGAAGAAGCTCATCCTCATTAGGCTTCCTCCAAAATTGCAATTATAGAAAACTGCATTGGAAAAACTGCAGCAATTATAATGACGCTTTGAAAAATCCACCCCTTCAAAAAAAAGTCCTTGTGCGCAAATGTCCCTTACTGCAGTTTGCCCCATTATATGCTCGCCAAGCCTTTCGGCATCGGCTACAGGGTCTGCCGAGTGTACAGCACACAAAGCAGAACCTGTAATAACAGGGCGGCCGCAGCCTGCCGAACAGAAGCTCATATCAATCATAAAATAATCTTACATTATTTTTTTTGTATTGAGTAGTAATGACACTTGATAGTATAATCAATATATGTGTTGGTATTGCGGCTCGGCAATAAAAGAGAATGAACCTATAGGACGCTCCCTTGCCTGCCTCGATTGCGGAAAGGATCTAAGGTCCTGCAAGAACTGCAGGCATTTGCGCAAGGACGGCTGTGCAGAGAGTGCGGCTTCAGGGGAGAAGCCCTCCGATGCGGAGCGTGCGAATTTCTGCGATTGGTTTTCTCTTAACCCTGTATACAGGAATGAAACCGAAGGGGAGCAGAAATCGAAAAAGTCTTCAGATGATGCCAAATCTGCATTAAACGATTTATTTAGATAAACATGGACAGTAGCTTAATAACGGGACTCGTAATTAAGGGTTCCCGAAACCTCTTCTTATTACGTCTCTCGAATGCCCAAGGCGAAGAAATAGAATGCCGCATTAAGGGAAAGGTCTTAAAAGACATTAAGGGTTACTATAACCCCTTAGCCCCCGGAGACATGGTTCATATCAAAGACGGCCAAATAATCGGCTTAAAAGAGAGAAGGAACGAGTTCGCCCGTTATAACCAAAAAGGCCGCTCCCCCCAGCTTCTTGCAGCAAACCTTGACCTTATACTCTGCATAACAAGCCCCCTCTCCCCGCCCTTTAGGCCCCGCTTCCTCGACAGGGCCCTCTTACAGGCAGAGATAGCAGGAATCCCTGCTGTCATAGTCTGCAATAAAGAAGATTTGATAAAGGATTCATTTGACCCTGACTACGAGGAAAGGCTTTCAGATTATGAGCGCATAGGTTATAGGGTATTTCGCATTTCCGCCCTTACAGGTGAGGGGTTAAATGAATTAAAGATATTTATCGAAGGGAAGTTTTCAATGCTCCTTGGCCAGTCGGGGGTCGGGAAGTCAAGTCTTATTAAAGCCCTAATACCTGACCTCGATATCAGAATCGGAAGCATTAACGAAAAATACGATCGCGGGAATCATACAACCACCCAGGGCATACTGCTCGAAGAGAACTCAACCGGAGGAAGTATCCGCATTATCGACACTCCGGGTATTCGCCGCTTTGTTCCTGTGGGAATACCTGCATCCGATTTAATTCTATACATGAAGGAATTCTCAACCCTTGCAGGAAAATGCAGTTACGGTCTTTCCTGCTCACATCAGAGTGAACCGGGTTGTAAAATCCTTGAAGCAGTCTCTGCAGGCTTCATCCATGAAGACAGATGGATGAGCTTCCTTAGAATAAAAGACGAAATTAATCCGGGGCTGCTGTGAACGAGAAAACCATTAAACTCCTTGAGTTCGATGTAATTAAAAATGATGTCTCTTCTTATTGCCTAAGCGTCGAGGCAGAGGAACTGCTCCTCTCCGAGCAGCCCTGCCTGAAAGAAGAAGAAGTGAAAGAACTTAAAGCCCTTACCTCCTCCCTTACAAATCGCATGTTATTCCTTGGAGGGGAATTAAGGGAAAGCCTCCCTTCAATAGGACAGGTACTGCCTAAGCTCGCAGTCGACGGTATGGTCCTCGATGCGGACGAGTTTTTTGCAATCGGCGTTTTTATAACAGGATGTGAAAATCTAAAACAATGGCTCTTAAAGCCAATGCCTGTAATACCCGGCAATGATTTTAAAGATGACCCAATCCCCGGCATTTTAGCTTCCCTCCCCGAATGTTCAGATATTCGCGAAGAGATTTTCAGGGTCTTTGACAGGGAAGGCAATCTGCGCGATTTGCCCGAGTTCCGCGAAATCAAAAGAAGGATTCGCTCTTTACAAAAGGACATTGAAAGCGCAGGTTCCCGTTACGTTAAAAAAGAAGAAATACGGAAAATGCTGCAATCCGAAATTCCTTCCCAGCGGGACGGCCGAATGGTTTTGGCAGTCAAGGCAAATTTCAGGGGCCGCATTCGGGGCATAGTCCACGAGGTCTCTTCATCGGGGCAAACCATTTTCATCGAGCCTGAAGAAGTCGTCGAGAAGAACAACGAGCTTCTTCTGGAAAACCGCCGGCTCGATGCCGAGATTAGACGCGTCTTAAGGGAGCTTACAGGGAGTATTTCAGGCGGAAGGGATAGGCTTAAGGCCTTTCACAAGGGAATGGTTTATTTGGAAACCCTAAGGGCAAGAGCGCGGTATGGTTTTGAAAAGAAGTATAATTTTATAAGTGATGAAAGGGAAGGAAAGCTCATCCTTAAAGAAGCAAGGCACCCCCTCCTCGGGCGGAATGCAGTGCCGCTTGACCTTGCAATGACCGGAATAATCCGTACCGTAATAATTACGGGGCCCAATACGGGGGGCAAGACCGTGGCCCTAAAGACCCTCGGTCTGCTTGCACTTATGAATCAATTCGGCCTTGCAATCCCTGCATCCCAAATAAGCTTACTCCCTGTATTTGACGGGGTTTATGCAGATATAGGTGATGAGCAGTCGATAAGCCAGTCCCTTTCAACCTTTTCTGCCCACATGATAAACATCGCCCAAATCATAAAATCCTCGGGCGAGCGCTCTTTGGTTTTACTCGATGAACTTGGCTCAGGCACTGACCCTGAAGAGGGAAGCGCCATCGCAATGGCAATTCTAGATCACTTCATCGAAGAGAAGAGCCGGTTGATTGTAACAACACATCACGGAATCCTAAAAAACTACGGCTATACAACAGAGGGGGTAGAGAATGCCTCAATGGAATTTGACGGGAAAACCTTATCACCAACATATAAAATTGTTATGGGGATCCCCGGCGAGAGCCGTGCCCTCGACATCGCCTATAGAAACGGCTTCCCCCATAAGCTGATAAAGGGGGCCCGCCATTACCTCGACAATGAGCGCTCCGATGTATCTGCCCTTATTACAGGACTTAAGGAAAAGCATAGGGAGCTGGATCTTGTTGCAGAGGCAGGAAAAATTGAAGAGAAGCGGCTCATTGAAGAGAGACGTGAAGCCGATTTAAGACAACTCAGGCTTAGGCAGAAGGAGCTTGAACTCCGTGCAGACGGTGCAGGCAGCTTAAGAGCGCTCCTTACAGAAAGCCGTAAGACCCTTGAAAACTTGGTCAGGGAAGTTAAGGAAGGAGAGCTCAATAGGGAAAAGACTCTTAAGGTAAAGGACTTCCTTTCTAATCTAGAAGAGCAGGTAAGGGCCGAAGATGAAAAACTCATTAAAGAGACCAAGGCCCTAAGAAGTACAGGCCCAAAAAAAGAAAAACTACTTTCGTTTAAGGTCGGGGCCGATGTCCTTGTAGGCGAGACCCGAAAACCCGGCCGAATCATTCGCAAGGATAAAAAGACCTCAAACGAAGATAAGTGGATAGTAGAAATCGGCTCGGTAAAATTAAGCATTAACGAAAGCGAGCTGCAGCTAAGGGAACCTGAAAAAACATCGAAGCAGGCAAGGAAAACCGGGTCCTGGACAGTCGATCTTGCTCCTTCAGCCCCCTTGAGCATGGAACTGAGCCTTAGGGGTATGCGCTTACAGGAGGCCCTTTCTGCCCTTGACCGGCAGATTGAAGCTGCAATTCTTGGAGGCCTTTCAAGTTTCGCTGTAATTCACGGGAAGGGGGAGGGCATTCTGAGCAAGGGCGTCCATGACTATCTAAAAAAGGACAGGAGAATTGCCGATTACCACTTCTCCCACCCCGAACTCGGCGGATTTGGCAGAACCGAAGTTGCCCTAAAGACGATTTAATGTTAGAATTAAGGCAATATGTATAGTACCGGTATTGCATACCTATTATGGCTATTATCGGGCTTCGGAGCCCTTGGATTTCACAGATTTTACCTTGGCAAGATTCCCACAGGGCTTCTTTGGATGTTCACCGGAGGCCTCGGGATGATTGGCGCAATTTACGATTTCTTCACCCTCTCTTATCAGGTAAGGGAGGCAAATATTAGAAGGGAGCTTCTCGATCAGAGCTTTTACAGGCAGAGAAGCTCTAGGGCATCGGGAAACACCGGGAACTGGCGCTACGCAAATGACGCAGCCTATAAGGTGGTCAACGAGAAAAAAAACGCAAAAGATCACCCCGAAAAGATAATTCTAAGACTTGCAAAAGATAATAATGGTGTAATTTCTGTAAGTGATCTCGCCCTTGGTGCGGATATCAGCATAGAAGAAGCTAAAAAATCCCTTGATGCCCTTGTTGCAAAGGGATTTGCCGAGTTAAGGGTCAGGAAAAGCGGGACTTTGGCGTATGTAATCCCTGATATGGCAGATAAAGACGAGCCCTTAGAGGATTTTTAGTAAAAAATACTATAAATTATCGATTATCAGTTTCCCTTGACTACTGTCAAGCCTGATTCTTACCTTTTTTAAGGGAGTTGTTACAAAAAGTGCAGTTTGGCATATCTCTATCAGGGTTCCCGGTATTATCTCACCCCTTACTTCAATGGTAGCAGCTTCGAAATTCTCAAGTTTTCCAATAATTTCTGTGATTTTCTCTTGAGTTTTCGTCTGCTCTTCTTCAAGCTTTTTAAAATGGACTTCAAGCTGCTCCCTTTTCTTAGTGCTTGTTGCAGGGTCTTCAAGAAGGGTATTAATCTGCTTCATCTTGCTTGATATTGCATAAAGAACGCGGTTATGCCTTTCCTTCTCCTGCTCCATCGCGAAGTCAATTCCGCAGTGAATCCTTGCAGCCTTCCCCGTCGCCTTACCTATGGAGCCTGCCCTTACGCCCTTAAATGCATAAATTTCACTCCCGACTATGCGGCCCTTCTCTCCCATTTCCAGTAAGCCCATCGTATAAATATTCGAGTTCAGAATTTCCAGCTCTACCTTTACATCCATCCTTCCTGCAACCCTGCAATTCTCGATAAACTTCGTTCTGATCAAGCCGCCGACTTTCAGCATTGCCTGTGCACGGCCGATTATGCCCCCTGCAACATTAAGGTCATTTTTTGTGACCACTTCACTTACATCAAAGGTCTGCTTTACCGTAAGGGTATCTCCGCAGAAGATCTTGAACCCGTCAGAAACAGTTCCGTCAATCTGAACGCTCCCCGGGAAAACGATATTCCCGGTACCGTAACCGACAGAGCCCTTTATATGCAGGGCTTCTCTTACATGCAAAGCCCCCTTTGTCTGCACCAATTGACCTGACACAGATGCAAGCAGGAAGCTCCCCTCCATGTGGGTATTTTCCCCCTGGAAAACCTCCTGGGGCTTTGCAACCTTAAACTCAATATCTCCCCCGAAAATATTAGTCCCATTAACCCCGATTCGTAACGGCCTTAATTTTGCAAGGGCCTGACCTTTTTTTATTATTATGAATGATGACCTTTCCTTATGATCTACAACGGCATCCTCATCATCGGGAAGTTTTGCCTGATTAAGTGCAGGGTTAAACTGAAGATGCTCAGGCACCTCATTAACAGGAGGATCACCCTTTGCAATCAATACATCTCTTACCGTATCTCCGTGGACAGTGCAGGCCTCGTAGGCGGCATGTATCTGCTCGTGCTGAATGCCGTGAACTATATTTGCCCTATAAAGAAGGTCTCTGATATAATCGTCGTCTATGGGTATTCCGCCCGGTTCATGGGGATAGAAGTCTCCTCGAACCTCAAGATTATTCGGGAAGAAGTTCAGGATGATCTTACCGTCATATTCGGTTTCAGCACCATAGGCCATACTATAATTATCGCAACTTTTTGTTGATTAATCCAGTAATGCGTATTAATGTATTAAAGAATGGGAGAAAAAAAGGAGGATATATGAAGTATACGGATTTTGACAAGAGTGCAGGTTATGCAGGCCTTCTTGAAATTGCAAACAAATCGGAAGCCTTCGACTTCAAGAAGATGCTTAATGCCGACAGGGTTAAAACTTGCCAGACCTTTCTTGCAGAGGGACTTGTCTATAATTGGGCAGCAAAATCCGTAGACGAAAAGGTTCTAAATGCATTACAGGCCCTTTCTGATGAACTGGAGCTTATCCCAAAGTATAAGGCCCTTTTAGAAGGCGAAGTAATGAATACGGGGGAAGATCGAAAGGTTCTCCACCAGCTCTCCCGCAGCCTTGATGAAAAGACGGCAACAGGCATAAGCGTTGAAAACGAGGGCAGGGACCTCGGGGCCTTTTACCGAAAAGAACTTATCCGCTTCTCAGAATTTACCGAGAGAGTACGCTCAGGGGAAATCGGCCCCGCCCCCGGGAGACGCTTCACCTGCTTTGCACAGATCGGCATCGGAGGCTCCGACCTTGGGCCAAGGGCACTTTCCCTTGCCCTTGAAAACTGGGCAGCCGCCGAAGGCAAAATCACCTACCGTGCCGAGTTTATCTCAAATGTGGACCCCGATGACGCTTCCAAGATAAGCTCCTCTCTGCCTCTTGAAGAAACCCTCTTTGTTCTTGTTTCAAAAAGCGGCACAACCCAGGAAACCCTTACAAACGAGCTCTTCGTTAAGGAAAAACTCAAAAATGCGGGGCTTGATCCCGGGAAACACATGCTTGCAGTAACAAGCGAAACAAGCCCCCTTGCAAATAACCCCGGCTACCTTGACTCATTCTACTTTGATGACTTTATCGGGGGCAGATACTCCTCCACATCCCCCGTCGGCGGAGTGATCCTCTCTCTCGCCTACGGAAATGACGTCTTTAAAGACCTGCTCATTGGAGCCGCCTCTGCAGATAAGGCAGCCCTTAACCCCGATATTACTAAAAATGCCGCCCTTTTGGATGCCCTAATCGGTGTATGGGAGAGGAACTTCCTAAAAATGGGATGCACCTGCATACTTCCATATAGCCAGGCCCTTTCACGTTTCCCCGCTCACTTGCAGCAATTGGACATGGAATCCAACGGGAAAAGGGTAAACAGGGACGGGAAACCGATTTCTTACTCGACAGGCCCCGTAATTTTCGGAGAGCCGGGTACGAACGGCCAGCATTCCTTCTTCCAGCTCCTCCATCAGGGCACGGACATAATTCCCCTCCAGTTCATCGGCTTCAAGCAGAGTCAGAGGAAGGATGACAGTGTAATTGACGGGTCTACGAGTCAGGCAAAGCTAAATGCTAACCTTGCGGCCCAGATCACAGCCTTTGCAATAGGGCAGGGCAGTGATAACGGTAATAAGGACTTCCCCGGAGGAAGGCCAGTGAGTCTTATTTACGGAGATAGGCTTACCCCCCAGGCCCTTGGTGCACTCTTAGCCCATTTCGAGAATAAGGTGATGTTCCAGGGCTTTATCTGGAACCTAAACAGCTTTGACCAGGAAGGGGTGCAATTAGGCAAGGTGCTTGCCAAAAAGATACTCACAAAGGCAGGAAAAAGTTCAGGCGATCCGGTGCTGGATGCCTATGGAGAAATATTAGGAGTATAAAAGTGAAGGATGCCGGGGAGCTTATAGATCAATCTGAGCCGGAAGAGAAAGTACTTACATTATGGCATACAATCCGGAATGAGATAATCCAAAGCAAACCGGCTCTCATTTCCCTTATATTGCTGCTTATAATCATTTTAACTGCATTTTCGGTAAGGCTCTTTATCGATGAAGAGGCAGCACGCCGCATAGACCTACATGCGCTTGACATACCCCCCGGAGGCCTTAGCGGAGGTATCCTTGGCACAGATCATGGCGGAAGGGATATGTTTATAATGCTGCTGCTTTCTGCAAGGACATCTTTCATACTTACCTTTTGGGTAACCTTTATAACCGTAGTTTGGGGGGTTCTTTACGGCCTCTTCTCCGGGTACTACGGAGGGCATGTTGATAATATAATGATGCGCTTCATTGACCTTATCGTAATGCTTCCCACTCTTATGACAGTTATTTTTATCATCGCCATGATCCCCTTTCGCGGAACCTGGCAATTTGTCCTTGTACTGTCTGCCTTTAACTGGGCAGACAGGGCAAGGCTTATAAGGTCAAAGGTGATGCATCAGGCGAGTTTGGATTATGTTTCAGCCTCCAAGACCCTTGGCTCAAGGGGACCCGTTATTATTTTTAGAGATATTTTCCCGAATATACTTTCCCTTGTTTTAACTAATGCCACCCTGTCTCTTGCCTATAATATGGGCATTGAAACAGGTCTTACAATTCTGGGTTACGGAATGCACTATACAACCCCAAGCCTCGGCATCTATATCGGGCTTGCAAGAGACACTGTTGTGCTGATGTTCCGCCCCTGGCAATGGCTGCCCCCTGCGATTTTGATAACAATCATGATATTGTGCATCTATATAATAGGAAATGCAATAAGCAGGGCCGTTGATCCAAAACAACAATTACAGAAATAAAGCAGTTTGTATATAATATATACATGAAGATTTCCCTTGACTTTTGCATAATTTCAACTTCATAATTTAATTACTATTAAACCACCGGGGTATTTTCATGAATTTACAGATAAAATAGGAGTGATGACATGGGTGATACGCTTCTCCAGATTAAGAACTTACGAACATCATTCAGGGTGGGCGGCCAATATTATGCCGCTGTTGACGGAGTAGACCTTACAGTTAACAAAAACGAGACCTTCGCCATAGTCGGTGAGTCAGGCTGCGGAAAGAGTGCAATGGCCCTTTCAATTACGAGGCTTCACAATTTGGACTATACAAGGATAGAAGGTGAAGTTAACTTTGACGGCAAGAATCTTATCTCCCTGAGTGAGAGAGCCTTAAACAAGGTAAGGGGCCACGACATCTCCATGGTGTTCCAGGATCCTCTTACATCCCTTAACCCCTTATTCAGGGTAGGCCCCCAGATAGAAGAATCCCTTGTATATCATACGGACATGGGCCCCGTAGAAAGAAAAAATAGGGCGATTGAACTTCTCGATGAAGTTGGCATAGAGAACCCCTCCCTAGCCCATTCCATGTACCCCCACGAGCTTTCAGGGGGTATGAGACAGAGGGCCATGATTGCCATCGGTCTTTCCTGCAGTCCCGCGCTCATAATCTGCGATGAGCCCACAACGGCCCTGGACGTTACGATTCAGGCGCAGATACTGGATCTGCTCCGCAAATTAAAGAAGGAGCACGAATCCAGCATCATTTTAATTACCCATGACCTTGGAGTTGTGGCAGAAATGGCAGACAGGATCGCCGTTATGTATGCAGGCCAAATTGTGGAGCTCGCTTCCTGCCACGATATATTCTCTAACCCTCTGCACCCCTATACCCGCTCCCTAATCTCAAGTATTCCGAGTAAGGATAGCGGTTCAAGCAGATTGCATGTAATCCAGGGCACAGTTCCATCCCTTAAGAACCTGCCTCGCAAGGGCTGCCGCTTCTCTCCGCGCATTCCGTGGATTGATAAAAGCACCCACGAGGAAGACCCCACATTAAAAGAGGTCGAGCCGAATCATTTTGTGCTTTGCTCCTGTTATAAGGATTTCTACTTTAATTATGAGGTAAAACCGGGACGAGTGAGTAAAGCAGGGGAGGGAGTATAGTATGGCATTACTCGAGGTAAAAAACCTTAAGGTTTACTTCCCTATTAAGGGCGGAATTATGGGCCGGGTTGTCGGCTATGTAAAGGCCGTGGACAACGTGAGTTTTGAAATAGAAGCAGGGCAGACTGTCGGCCTTGTAGGTGAATCAGGCTCAGGGAAGAGCACAACAGGCAAGGCCATCCTGGGTCTCGTGGAATTATCCGGGGGACAGATAGTTTTCGATGGGGAAGATATTACCAAGTACATCAACAAGAACCGCTCACCTTATAGAATGAGCGTGCAGATGATCTTCCAGGATGTAATGTCGTCCCTTAACCCCAAAAAACGCATTCTTGACGTTATTGCAGAGCCCATACGCAACTTTGAAAAATTGACCAAGGCAGAGGAGCGAAAGCGTGTCGATGAGCTCCTTCGTATTGTAGGAATGACCCCCGATAATGCCTCCAAGTACCCCCACCAATTCTCGGGCGGTCAGAGGCAGAGGATTGGCGTTGCAAGGGCCATTGCCCTAAAGCCAAAGCTCATCGTCTGCGATGAGCCGGTTTCAGCCCTTGACCTTTCGGTTCAGGCTCAAGTTTTGAACTACCTGAAAGACGTGCAGGAGCAGTTAAAACTCTCCTACCTCTTTATCAGCCATGATCTTGGGGTTGTTCAGCATATGTGCGAAAAGTTGATGATCATGCACAGAGCAAGGTTTGTTGAAACAGGTCCAAAAGAGGTTATTTACGATGAGACAGCCCAACACCATATTTATACCCGTAGGCTCCTTAGTGCAATCCCCGATATGGACCCATTGAAACGTGAAGCAAATGAGGCTAAGCGCATCAAGGTATCCAAAGAGTATGCTGAAGAGCGCTCGAAGTACTATGGGCCGGGAAATTCGGTTTACGATTTAAAACAGGTAGGCGACGATCATCACGTTGCCCTGCCCAATTAGGAGGCGGGATTTTATGTGGAAAACTGTAATACGAAGATTATTAATACTTATACCCCAATTATTTGCCCTTGCTTTGCTTGTTTTCTTTCTTGCAGAACTGCTGCCCGGTGATGCCCTAAGCGGTTTTATGCAGGATCCCGATATGCCCATGGAGCGTATTCTGGAATTACGCGCAATGTACGGTCTGGATGACCCCTGGTATGTAAGGTTTGTGAACTGGCTTGGAAGGGCCATGAGAGGGGACTGGGGCGTTTCAATGCAGTTCCAATCCCCGGTTCAGGATGTTGTAGGCCCGCGAATGTGGAATACAATTACCCTCTCCCTATTTGCCATGATTTTGGTTTACGGGATTTCTGTCCCCTTGGGCATTATTGCAGGACGCTATAATAATACATGGAAGGAAAAGCTTATTTCAGGGTACCTATACTTTGGCGTTGCAATGCCCTCGATTGTTTTTGGTTTTATCGTAATTTATATTTTCGGCTTCATCCTTGGCTGGTTCCCCATGCATGGTACTTGGAGTGTTCATGCTACAGGCACATTCGGGATATTTTTGAGCCGCCTCCATCATCTGGTGCTCCCGGGTATTTCAATCGGTCTGTTTGGAGCTGTCGGTATAGTTCAGTATCTTAGAAGTGAAATAGTGGATGCAAAGGTTTCGGACTATGTCCTTACTGCCCGAAGCAAGGGTGTTCCCATGAATACCATCTATAATAAGCATATCTTAAGAAACTCAATCCTTCCCATAGCATCGAGCTTTGGCTACGTGATCATGGGTTTGATGAGCGGAACAGTCATTATCGAGCAGATATTTAATTTTAACGGAATGGGTCGTCTTTTCTTCTCTTCCATTGGCATAAGAGACTTTTCTGTTGCGACATTCCTGTTTACCTTTTATGCGGCAGCAGGCGTAATCGGGGGGCTTATTTCCGATATTGCCCTTACGGTTTTTGATCCCAGGATCAGGATTAAATAGGGGGACTTATGATATCTGATACAACAAACCAAATTTACGAAACTGCCGTAGTTGAGAAAGTCCCCTCCACATTGCAGACCATCTGGAAGGAGATCTGGCAGAGTAAGCCTTCATTTATCGCACTTGTCTTATTTTTTGTGATAATTCTGGGTGCCTTTATTATCAGTGCTCAAATTGACATGGAGACAGTCAGCAGGGTGAACCTGCGCACCCTAAACCTTGCACCCCAGGGCTTTGGAGGGCAGTTCATCCTCGGCACGGACCATGGCGGAAGGGATATGCTCCAAATGCTCTTTCTCGGGGCAAGGACTTCCTTTATTGTGGCCCTTTGGGTGACCTTTATAACAGTAGTCTTTGGCGTTCTTTACGGCCTTATCGCAGGTTTCTTCGGCGGCTGGGTGGAAATGATAATGATGCGTATAGCAGAGTTCTTCATAATGCTGCCCACAATGATGATCATAATAATCGTAGTTACTACAATTCCTAATTATACCACCTGGCACTTCATAATAGTCCTTTCTGCCTTTGCCTGGATGGGAAGGGCAAGGCTTATTAGGTCAAAGGTACTACAGCAGGCAAAACTTGACTATGTTTCTGCTTCAAAGACCCTTGGCAGTCGTAATATCGTAATAATTTTCCGCGAAGTACTCCCGAATGTAACATCCCTAATCGTTACAAATAGCATTTTAGCGCTTGCGGGCAATATGGGTCTTGAAACAGGGCTCACTATTCTTGGTTACGGCCTCCCGCACGGAACCCCTAACCTTGGCAGGTATATTTCACTCGCAACCGATACAATTGTTCTACAACAGCGCGCCTGGCAATGGCTTCCTGCATCAATATTGATTTTTATCATGATTCTATGCATATATCTGGTGGGTTCTGCTGTAAGCCGTGCTGTCGATCCTAAGCAGCAGCAGCAGAGGTAGGTCTAATTATGAGCTTCCATAACATGCCCTCGATATGATAATATTGAGTATTGTAAATTATTTTTTAAGGAGTTTATTTATGAGAATTAAATGGAATTGGGCTTTAATCCCTGTAATTCTGCTAATCTCTGTGCTTGCCCTTATGGGGTGTAACAGGGAGGCCACAGAAACCAGAGCTGCTGCTCTGGATGTTGCAGGCGGAGACTCAATGGCTGCGGTAAACGCCATTTTAGCGCGTTTCCCCATAAGCTACGATAACCCCAACCCGCCAATTAGGGGCGGTACCCTGCGTATTGCTGCGGGCGGCGGAGCAGGCGGTGTTACCTTCTCAGGCCTCATGGACCCGCTTTTTTCAACTGCCGCAATTGACTCAGATGCCCAGGCCTTTATGAGGGGCACTGCTCTCTTCACGGCAGATCCGGGCGGACTCCGCATCGGCAGAGACGGAATGGCCACCATTGACGATTGGGATCATCCCACACGCTCGATCTTAATCAACATGAACCATACAGTCTACTGGCATGACGGCGTGCAAGTCACCCTCGACGACCTCGTCTTCGCCTATGAAGTAATTTCCAACCCCGATTATACAGGTATTCGCTGGACCAGCTTTGTATGGAATGTAGTGGGTACACGCGAATTCCGCGCAGGGGAAAGGGATCATATTTCAGGTCTTGAACTGTCTCCCAATAAAATGTCCTTAAGGGTCTATTTTACTGAAGAAGGCTGGACACCTGCCCTCGAATACTTTGGCTTCTGGACCACCATAAGCCCAAGGCATCACCTTGAGCATATCCCCGTGGCTACAATGGCCCAGCATATAAACGTGCGCGATAATGCCCTCGGCTGGGGACCCTTCATCATGGTATCCAATGTCCCCGGTGAATCCTACCTCTTTAGGGCAAATGATAACCACTGGCTTGGAAGACCCCATGTGGACTTTGTCGAGTTCACCCTTATCCCCCCTGCATCCATACCTCTTGTAGCACAGGCAGGAACCTACGACGTAATAGTCGGCTTCCCTTCAGCACAGTATGAGGCATTTGCAGACCTTAACAATGCAACCTTTATCGGTAATATCCAGAGAGCAAACATGCAGTTCTGGGCATTCTCACTCGGCTCCTGGGATCCTGTAACAGGCGCAGTAGTTGCAGACCCGAACGCAAATCTTGCTGATGTTAATCTTCGCAAGGCCATCCACATGGCGATTCCCTGGCAGGAAATCGGAGAGGCCCTCTTCTCGGGTCTTCTTGTACCCGGTGGTAACCCCATGGCACTGCAATTCGCAGAGTTCCATGACAGGAGCCTAAACTTTAACAGGTATGACCCTGCAGGTGCAAACAGACTCCTTGATGAGGCAGGTTATACCCGCCGTAATGCCCAAGGGTATAGGATGAAGCCCGACGGTTCAGAGCTCGTGCTTACCATTCTCTGGTCACCCCCTGCAACAGCAGCAGCCGAAACACAGCAGAATACCCACTTGCAGGCAATGCGCGATATCGGCCTTGAAGTAAGGCTCTTCGAGGGCCGCTACCATGAATGGCAGCAGATCCTTACCCTTATTAATGCAAACGGACCATACGAGTTCGATATTTATCCCGGCGGCTGGTCTGTCGGTAATAACCCGAACCAGGCAAGCCTTTGGGGACCCTTCTCTGCAAATAATAGGTCAAAATATACAAGCCCCGCTTATATCGAGATCATTAATAGGATGAACAGTGCAGGAATGTGGGATCCCGATTTCTCAAGGCAGGTCTACTCAGACTGGCAGCAGTATATTTATGATAATGTACCCTTCAAAGTCAGCTCCTGGTCAGTAGCCCTTAACGTTGTTAACCATAGGGTTAGAGGTTATAACCTTACTTGGCCCGGAAACCCGAACTACGACAGTGTAGGTCAGTGGCACAGAATTCAGTTAACAGCCGACACAGGTTTTGTACATCAGTAGAAGTTTTATAGCTTAGGTTTTAAAGGCGGCGCTTGCGTACCAAAAGTTCGCAGCCCGCCTTTTTTATAGGTCTATTTCTATAAGCCAATTTGTAATAACTCTCTGCCATTGCAGGAGTTCCAGCATTGTTGTTAATGAATGACCAATGTCATCAAAATAATTAAAATAAAAAGGTTTATTAGGCAGATTAGTTTCGATATACTGAGTTGTTTCAATTGCAACGACATTATCTAATTTTCCATGAAGAAATAAAATAGGTATGTCGATTTCTCTATAATAGTCATATAATTCTAAATGCATAATACTATTAAACCATCTAAATGTCATTTCCAAATTGTCAGCTCCACCTGCCGGAATTGGGAAATCCGGGAATGGCGCTGTTTCGTATAATAATAGTAATGCAGCAGAGAGTATGACCTCTCGCTGTTTTTCATCCAGAGCATTAAATGTAGAAAAATCGTCTGTCTCTGTAATATTTTTATCCAATAGAATCTTTTGGCTTTCGAAAAAGGTGAGCCCACCGCCACCTCCGCTAGAAATAAGAGCTTTAATATTTGGGTTGTTTAGTCTTGAATATAATAGAGGTAGTATATAGGCACCTTCTGAATGTCCAAGGATGATTATTGATTCAAATTCATTTTGAGAAATATACTCACTTATCACCATATAGTAATTTTTAAGCAGATTATCTATTGTATAATGCTCTCTTTCTTCCATAGAGTCAAAATAATTTACCCCTATTTCTCTATTAAATTTTTCAACTGCGAAAATACTATATCTGTCTCGTACTCTGGATAGTAATGCAATAGGAGTGGATTTTCCATCATGCCTCCCAACAGCAGATGTCCAACTGCTTCCGTCTAAAATAATGAAAACTTTATTAGAGTTAAGGTTTCTATATTCGTAACCTTTGCCTCCATGGAAAAACATTTCAGTAAAAGGTGGATAACCGATAAGATTCATTATAAGCCTGTTTTGTGAAGAAGGCTCTTTTTCTTTACAGGAAATACTTAAGATAACCGTAAGAGAAACTACTAAACATAAAAATAATTGCTTAATAATTATCCTCTCTCGAATAAAATTTAATTAATATGATGCTCCTAGTATGTTAGGCAGAATTAATCATTAAATCAAGGCCAAGTGCAGAAGATACCTTTATAAAGGTTAGCATATTACAATTAACCCCATTTTCTATTTTGGATAACTGCTGTTGTGTAATTTGGCTTTTCTGAGCAAGTTCCTTTTGGGACATGCCTTTCTTTTCACGGGCTTCGGTAATGGCCATTCCTAACTTAAGAAGGCTGCGTTCTTCTTCAAATAATTTTTTGAACTCAGTATCCTTAAGTTTCTCGTTTAAATGGTCTCTAAAAAACATTATTACTCCTTTTTTTTTATACATCAAAAAAGATGTAAAGTCAATAGTTTTATGATTAATTTTGATAAAAAATTAGGCAAGTTATCCTATCTTTTATTATTTTTGGTTAAATTTAAGGGTCTACTTCTAGAAGCCATTCTGATATATCGCTTCGCCATCTGAGCATTTGTACAGACCCCCTCGGAGAATGCCCCATATCAGGGTAATAAATATATGTGAAAGGTTTTTCAAGTAAATTATTTTCAAGTAAAAGCGTTTGGATTTTCATTCCTGAACTCATATCCTATGCCTCCATGAAAAAACATTTCAGTAAAAGGCGGATAACCTCCTAAATTTGTTATAAACCTATTTTGAGCTGAAGGGTGTTTTTCTTTACAGGAGAGGGTCAAGATAACCATAAGAAAAAATATTAAGAGAAGTTGATTTTATTCTTCATAGAGCTAGATAATATCATGTATTGCTGTAAAATATAGATAGTTATGTATAAAATATTTTGTCGGAAAAATACTGTCTATTTCTTTTTTTCTCCCTTGTTAATAATAATTCTGCTTTTCACCTCATGTGAAAATACTCAAAAAAGACAAATTGCAAGTGAGCCGTTTAGCGGTGATTTGATGCAGTATGAGCTAGTTTTACGAAGGGGCCGTGACAGGGATTGGGAAGAGGATGTTTTAGAATTTGCAATGAACCTGATTAATAATCATCCTTTATTACTTAGAAATAGAATTACATACAGTGTTAATTCTTTCAGAAGAGGGTTTGATTACGACCCCATATGGGAATTGAGAGCCCGGGATTATTCCCGGGATAAAGAATTTTATGAACCATTTTCAAGTAAAATAAAAGAAATCCTATGGAAAATACCGATATTAGATGATTATGAAATATACTATGGTCTTGCAGAAGCCTCATCAATATTAAGCGATCTTCATACAAGAATTACCTATCCGACTGTAAAAATATTTCCTTTTCAGTTTTCAACATTTTCTGATGGTATTTTTACAAGAAGAGTATTAATAAGTGATGAGAGAGCTTTAGGAGCAGAGTTGATTGCTATTAATTATGTCCCTGTTGCTAAAATTGTGCAAATTATGGGGTCCATTTTCCCTGTTGAAAATGAATATGTACTTTCAAGATGGGCACCTTGGTCATTAATTAATAAAAGTGAAGCTTTACTATATACCGGTATTATTAATTCTACTGCAGATATTCCGTTCACTTTTCTCGACACTTATGGCGAAGAATTTACGTTTTTTTCTGACATTCTCGTACATGGGGCAGAGGAAGACACAGACCGGTTTTTAGTAAATTATGATTTAAGCTCGCCAATTGAAGCAAATTATTGGTTTGAATACTTTCCTGAAAGTGATATGATCCATGTACGCTTCAACTCAAGCTATGATATAGAAGGATACCCATTCACACAGTTTAGCGATGAAGTGTTTCATGTTATTAGAGAGAATAACGGGATAGAAACATTAGTTTTTGATGTTCGAGGGAATATGGGTGGATTAATTTTAAGTGGAGTCAGGCAATTTATAAGTAACCTCATTGATGAAAGAGAGATCATTGGATCAATACTTGTTTTAATTGATGAAAATACGTATTCTGCCGGTGTCATTACTGCAGGATTTTTAAAGAAGTATGTTGATGATGTAATTCTTATAGGAATACCGACAAGCCATGGGCCAAATTTCTTTGCAGGGATTCATACTTTTACTTTACCAAATTCAGGAATAAGTTATACAGTATCAACACGTTTTAATGAGTCATGGCCTGGATTTGAGGGCTATAACCTCATGCCAGATATTTATGTCCCGAATACCATCGATAAAAACCACTTTCAAGCGATCATGGAGGTAATTACTAGTCAAGTTTTAAGGAAATAATTTTCATAAAGTCATTAAATTACGAATTAAAAAGGCGGGCTGTACTGCCCGCCTTTTTTTATATCACTTGCCTGAAATTGTCACACCGTCGAGTGCCATCCATGGGAGGACACTTGTACCGTTGCAGATAATTTCACTTGAAATTGCTATAATCGACTGAAAGAGCTTTTCAAGATTACCGCTAATCATGGTTTCCTTTACTGCATTTGTAACTTTACCGTCTCTAATGGCAAAGCTGTTTTTTGCAACACCGGAGAAGTCTCCGTTGCGGCCGGGCATACCCCCCGAGAAGCGGCTTACTAAAAGACCGTTATCAATCCCGCCAATAATATTTTCAAGACTTTTATCTCCTCCTGCAACAACCATTGATCCTGATGAATTAGGAGAGCGGGGTTTTCCTGTCTTGTTTGCACCGTATAGGGACAATTGGAAATTCTTTAATACACCGTTCTTGATCACTTCCATGTCTTTACTTTCAAACCCATCAGCAGTGAAACGTTCCCCGCAGACTATGCGAGAATCATATGGGTTAAGGCTGAATGACAGAGAAGGATGTGCAACAGTTTGGTTTAGCTTATCTTTCCAGATGCTTGTGCCGTCAATTAATCCGCCTTCTCCAATAAAGTTCATTCCTGTCATTGTAAGAAAATTCATTAGGCATGAAGGAGTAAGGATGATAGGCCCAACAAACTTGCCTTCAACGGGCTTTGGATCAAGACTTTTAAGAGTGTCTTCTATTGTGACACGCATTAGACCCATGTCCAGAAACTTTTTCTTCGGGTCTAAAAATGAGGCTCCGCTTCCCGTGAAAGATGTGGTTTTTTCTCCGTCTTGGGCAGAAACCATTGTACGATAATCATAGTTCCCTGAAACAGATTCAAATTCCACACCATTCGTATTTAAATACACAGTATCACGTCTTACATACTCGGCAATGAATTGTCTAATGCTCAGGTTAGGATACTTTTCCTTAACTTCGCCTACAAACTCTTCCATACGGTCGAATAAGGAATCCTTGTCCTGATTTAAAACACCTGCTTCAAACTTTTTATTCTCGATTTTTTCTGCAATGCCTTCAGCCGGGTCAGGGGTTCCCTCATTTGCCGCTGCTATACAGTCGGCAATGGCATCATCAATATCGTTTTTTTCAAGAGAACTGGTATTTGCTATTCCCTTTTTGCCGTCCTTAATTGCCTTTATCGATAAACCTGAATTAAAAAGAGTTCTATAAAGACTGAACTTGCCCGTATTAAAATTAAACTCGTCCGTATGACCTTCCGATGCGGCGGCACTTGCCATCCCGGCACCTGCTTTTTTTAGAGCATCCAAAGCATATTGTGCAGCTTCTATTCTATTCATAATTACCTCCCCCCCAAGTTCGCATAACAGCGCAGGGCAGGCCCGCCGTTAGAAGTGGGTATCGGCTGCTTCTTGCCGCACATGCCTGAGTTGCGCCATAGCATGTCATCGCTTACCATGTCCACTGTTTTTAGCATGTCAAAGGCAACTCCCGAAATAGTGGTGTCCCTGATTGCCTTGCCAATCTTGCCGCCCTTTATCTCATAGCCTTCGTTTATGCTGAACATGAACTCGCTTGTGCCGTCTGCCTGTCCGTTTCCTGTTTTTACAAGATAGTAACCGTCATCAACAGATTCGATTAAATCGCTCAGTTTTGATTTCCCGGGTAAAATGGCAGTATTCCTCATGCGAATCAAGGGCTCATCATTATATTGCCAAGCCCTTGCATTACCCGTTGGCTCATAACCAAGGCGTTTTGCACTTGCCCTGTCGTGCATATAGGTGCGGAGAATGCCCTTATCAATTAAGAGGGCATCCTTTGCGATGGTACCTTCATCGTCAATGACAACAGGACAATGAGCAGGTTTGCCGTCCTCTTTGGTATGGGCATAATCAATCATTGTGACAAGCTCACTTGCAACCTGCTTATTCATGAAATGGGCTGAAACTGCTCCACCCATTACAAGATCGGCTTCTACAGTATGACCAATTGCCTCGTGGGCAAGCATTCCTGTAATCTCAGGCCCCATTACAAGCAGATGTGTTCCTGCACTTGCATATACCCCCTCGCTCTTTTTGACAAGTCTTTCATAAAGCGAATCAAGGTCTGCATGATGATCGGTTGTTTTCGTTAAAACATCGGGAAAAAATGCGAACTCGGAAACAACATGGTTAAGATTTATTGGTGCTCCCTTTGCATCCTTTATGATCATGGAGACCATTAAAACGGTGCGCGGAACAAGGGAGTGGCTCCTCATTACAGGGCTTTCTCCGCCGTTGGAGGAGAAGAGGAACTTCTCCATTTCAAGGCAGTTTATCATAATTGTGCGCCCGGCCAGGCCCGGGTACTTAGCGGCAATATGGGCGTCAAGCTCCCTGGCGTAGTCAAGGAGCATCTTCTGGGGTACTTCCTTTTCCTTGATTTGCGGATTTTCATCGCCCGGGGCGAGGGGAGAAAGGTCGCCAAGATCGCTCTTTGCCCTACCTCCAAAGAAGCCTGCATTATCCTGTGCACTTGCAAGCACCTTTTTAACACTGTCTGAGTCCATTGATGCAGTTGAAGCAAAGCCGTAGACTCCCTTATCGAAAACTCGGGCACAGACTCCTGCCGTAACGGATTTCTGGTTGCTTGTAAGATTCCCCGAAGTCAAGGTTACAATCATGTTCGCGTTCCTGTGAGCGCGTAAATCCGTTGGCCGCGGCGGAAGATTTATGCCCTTGTTTGTGAATAAATCCTTTAGCATTCTTTCACCTCTCTTTATTTAATATATGTCACTTTCCCAAAGTCCAGTTCATGGGGCTCCTTACCGCTTTTTGCAGTCCCGACCAAAACAGCCATGCCGAATCCGAAGCCTTCCGGAACTTTTAAGCGTTTCTTGAACTCTTCTCCCTTATCCCCTGAAAGAGGAATATTGGCCATTGCGCAAATTACGTTTCCAAGTCCAAGTGCATGGGCTGCAAGTGATACATTCTGAGTCAGGATGCCTGAATCCATAATGCCAAAGCGGGAGTCATCACAGACTATAAGAACCATACAGGGACTATTATAGAAAATCTTCCCGCCCCTGCTCTTAATGCGCTCATAACTTGACTTATCTTCGGCTGAGCCAAGAATTTTCATGCCCTCTTCGTCCATTTCATCGATTAATTTCTTGTCAGTAACCATGATTATATGCCAAGGCTGGCGGTTCATTGCGCTCGGGGCAGCGAGAGCTGCTTCTACAATGGTTTTTACCTGCTCCTCGGTAAGCGGGGTGTCAGCAAAGTCCCTGCAAGAGTACCTTGAGGCTATTGTCTTTATCGTTTCGTTCATTGGCTTTCCTCCTTTTGGAATCATTATCCATCTTACCATAGAATTTATCAATATGATAGTGTATAATAGGATATGGTTCTTTACCATGGTAGTGATCAGATTGTTGAAATTCCCAATCTGGATTTATCAAGAAAAACCCTTGATTTTGGCTCCGGATTCTATACCACTGTTAGTAAAGAGCAGGCAATTGATTTTGCTCGAAAAGTGGCAGTTCGTAACAAGAATGGGAAAAAGTTCGTTAATGTATATGATTTTGATGAGGAGTTAGCTGCGGCTGCCTTAAAAATCCTAAAATTTATTAAGCCTGATAAATTATGGCTTGACTTCGTACAACAGAACAGAAATGGTAAATATACCGGTAAGGCATACGATCTGGTTATGGGACCTGTTGCTAATGATGATGTCTATGCTACTTTGATAGTTTATGAACAGGGGATCATCAATGTAGAGCAAACCATCGAAGCTCTAAAAATAAAAGAACTGTATAGTCAATTCGTTTTTAAAACAACAAGAGCTCTGCCTTTCTTGAGATTTCTTGAATCTTTTGATCCGGGGGCAATGTGATGAACCCTGAAAAGCTCTCTGCTCTTTTAGCAATTTTAAATCCTGCGATTATTGAAATTATAATGAAAAATAAAGGACTAAACTGTATTGAAGCAACTAAATTATTTTATAATTCTGATCTTTATGCAATGTTAGAAAATGAAGCAAGCAAGCTCTGGCACTTAAGTGCCCTAACTCTCTATGAACTTTTTGAGGAAGAACTTGAAACAGGACATATCAACTACCCGGAGGAAGCATGAAATCGGATCCAATAGATAGTGTCACCAAGTTTCTAGTATACTGTATAGAAATATACAAAACCAAGCATAAACTTTGCGGAAAAGAAACAATTCAGTTATTTGAGAAATATGAAATTTTTGATTATATTGTAGAATGCTATGGTGCCCTGCATACAACAGGCCCCGGATACATTATTGAAGATATTGACGGGTTGATTGATGAGAGAGCTAAGGTTTTAAATTAATATCACTAATAATTAGTAAATGAATCAGAGTGATATTCAACCCATGTAACAGGAGCCTGTTTTTGCATTTTTATTTCTTGTATCCACATTGATTTAGTTTTCTTCTTGCTCTTACTCTTTCGTCTTCTGAGAACAGCTCAATCCATTCTTCTTCGAGAATAATAGCTTCTAATGATAAATGCAAAGCATTCATTCTCCATAATTTTTCAAATCCATATGATGCTTGGGGGTTATTTATTAGACGTCTAACAGCTTCTACTTCACCATGATCATTTATCATATTAATAAATACAGTAGGTTTATATTTTTTTTCTTTCATTAAATTAATCGCTATCCAAATTCTTTCTTTAAAATCCATTTTTTATCCCCTTTCTTCATTTTAATTTAAATCATATTTTTCTTTAAAGAGGTATATATTGAGTAAAAATATCTCTTTCGATACTACGTACTCCCTCATTGTAGTTTGAAAGAAGAATAACGATACAATTTTCATTAGTCAAAATGCGAAATAGAGCGTTAATACCCGGAGCTCCGCCGGAATGCCCGATTGTACGATATCCACCGGGATTTAAAACTTCAAACCCATACCCATACTCACCCATTGGGGTATTTACCTTACCTGTCAGCATGGTATTTGTGTATTCCTCGGACAGTAATGAGTGTCCCAATAAAGCAGTTGCAAATTTTAATAGATCTTCAGCTGTAGAATAAGCTCCACCTGAAGGATTACCGATTAATGGAAGTGTTGAAAAGTTGTCTTCCCAGACAGCATTTCTATTGTCAGGAGGCGGCATCGGACGCGGTTGACCGTCCTGCGGCGGCGGTGGTAATGGTATTCTGTTTGTATTTATGTATCCTAAAGCTAAATTTGGTACTAAATCATTTTTTTTGAAAAAATCTGTGTCATCCATATATAAAGGTACAAAAATATTATTACGGATATAACTGTAGTAATCTTCACCTGAAATGATTTCAATTATTCTCCCTAAAACTATATATCCTCCATTACTGTAATTAAACCGTGTCCCCGGTTCCATTCTCAAGGGCTGGCTGATAATATAAGAAACAAATCCTTCAACAGTATCAACATTGTTCATATCATCAAAATAAGCAGGAGTAAAAATATCTCCCAATCCTGATGTATGTGTTAGCAAATGTTCAATAGTGATTTTCCCCACGGCATCTGCCGGTAATTCCTTAAGATATTTATCAATAGTATCGTCAAAAGATAATTTCCCCTGTTCAACAAGCTGTACTATAGCAAACGCGGTAAACATCTTTGCACAAGAGCCAATGTTAAACTTTGTATTGATGTTATTTGGTATGCCCCTGCTCTTGTCTGCCATCCCATAGGCTTCCTGAAAAAAAATTTCATTGCTATTTATTATTAAAACTACCCCGGAAAATGAATCAAGTTTAACAACTTCATTCATAAAATTGGATAATTCAACATACTGTGTTCCTTCGTTAATAGCGACCTCTCTTTGTGTTCTTGTAACACAGCTAAGAAAAATAAACATAGACAAAGCTATAATCAAAATTGCACAGCGCTCACAGAGGAATTTTAGAGTAGACCCAAACATCATCTTCCCGCCACTTCGCGGCTCTTCGAATCTGTGAGCGCTGTGTCTGCAGTGTAAACAAAATTTCAGAGTCTATTCCCCCGAAACATTAATCCCCTTAATCCACAAGGAAGGGCTTGCAACATTCCCGCGCAATTGATTAAGGTCATTAGCCGTCTTCACGATGTTCTTTAGAACACTGTAAAAATTCCCTGCAATCGTTATCTGTTCGACCGGGCGGGATTTCACTCCGTTTTCAATCACATATCCCCCGCATATCACACTGAAGTCGCCCGATATAGGATTGATCCCTGAATGCAGACCGCCAAGGTCTCTAATAATCAGACCGGTTTTTATCTCATTTATTAGATCATCCTTTGAAGAATTAGAAGGCACTATATAAAGATTCGTTGGTGAAACATCTACAGGGGCTTTAAAGCCTCCCATTCCCTTAAAACCATTCCCTGTCGAAGAAACACCGTCTTTCTTTGCAGTCTTCGTATTATGAAGGAAGGTCTTTAGCACACCGTTTTCAATAACTGCTTTATTCTTTGTCGCAACACCCTCATCATCAAATGAGCAGCTCCCTGCCTTTAGCGGTAAAAGAGCATCATCGCGAATATTCACTCCCTTAGCCGCAATCTCTTCTCCAATCTTTCCCTTTAAAAGGGAGAAACCCTTCTGTATGCGCTCGGCGCTAAAGACACTTGAAAAGGCCGTAAGAAAGGCAGATGCATCATCTCTTTCGAGTAAAATATCGTAGACACCTGTTGGCACAGGTTTTGCTCCGAGCTGTGAAAGGGCATTCTCAACAGCCTTTTTTGCAAGGGTCTCAGGGACAAACTCTGTCCAATTATGGCCTGCCCAAAACTCCCTATCAACCTTAAACTGTCCGTTTTCAGTAACGCGAGCAGAAATAAAGGCAAAGCCGTTATTTGACTTAGCACTTACATTAAGCCCGTGGCTGTTTGCAATAAGCCTATACCCTTCAGAAGTCCCTGCGCCGCAATAATCGATTCCCGCTATTCTCTTATCAAGACCTGTTGCGATCCTGTCCATTTCAAGGGTCTTGTCGATTTTATCCTGAACGGGAACCTTTGCAAGTCCCTCTTCAAACTGCTTAACCTGCTCGTATGATGCATCCCCGGGATAAAGCTCGACATGGTCAGGGTCTTCAATTATGCCCGCGTTCTGTGCTGCATTTTCCACAAGGAAGGGGATTGCATCATCTGCAATCTTCTCCGAATAGGAATTGCCCATCTTTCCGTTATAGGTACCTCGAAAGGAAATGCCGGCGCTTCCCGCATTCTTATACTCATCAATTTCACCCTTAAAAACCCTTACGCTAAAAGTGTCACTGACATTAACATAAAGCTCATAGTCACTAAAGCCTTTTTCCTTTGCCGCGGCAAAAAGTTTTTCCTTAAATTTTGTTAGTTTTTCTTCCATAGTTATTTCCTCCCGCCGACAAGGATTTCATCCACGCAAATATGGGGCTGCCCGCAATTTGCAGGCACAGAGCCGCTAATCGAGCCGCACATTCCATTGTCCTGGGTCATGTGTTTCCCGACATGGGTAACGCCAAGCAGGATCTCATGTCCCTTACCGATTAGGGTTGCACCTCGCACGGGTTCTGCTATTTTCCCTCCCCGTATCATCCAGGATTCAGTAACCGCAAAGTTAAATTCCCCTGTCCCGGGGTTCACAGAGCCGCCGCCCATCTTCTTACAGTAAATCCCAAGGTCTATCGAGGATACCATGTCTTCGAACTCGTCATTCCCTGCTGCAATATAGGTATTTGTCATGCGGCTTGTCGGAGCAAAGCGGTAGGATTCCCTTCTGCAAGAGCCGGTTGTAGCCATGCCCATTCTAAGGCCGTTTAACCTGTCTATAAGATAAGTTTTAAGAATGCCATTTTCGATTAACACATTCTTGCGTGCAAAGGAGCCCTCATCATCAATATTGATGGAGCCCCATTCGCTTATCATTGTACCGTCATCAATTGCTGTAACCTTGTCGGAGGCAACCTTCTGTCCAAGCTTCCCGCAGAACACCGAGGCATTTCTTGCAACACTTGTGGCTTCAAGACTATGCCCGCAGGCTTCGTGGAAGATAACCCCGCCAAAGGCGTCCCCGATTATAACAGGCATCTTTCCGCCGGGGCAGAGGTCAGCTTTCAGCATTGTAACTGCGGTTTCGGCTGCCTCCCTTCCGATTTTCTTTAAGTCAACTCCGTCATAGAGTTCAAAGCCCTTAATCATGCCAAGGCCCTTGCCCCCGCTCTGCTTCTCTGTTGCGCTTGAGGCGACTGCCTGTATTTGAAGGCGGGTTCTTGTCCTCCTGTCTTCGGCCCAAAGGCCCTCGCTATTTGCTATGAGTACGTCCTGGGTGGTATCAAGGTAGGTCCCTGTTGTTTGTGTGATAAGTGCATCGTAGTCCATTGCACCGCTTGAGGCCTCTTTAACTAAGGTTACGATTCGCTTTTTTTCTACGGTATTAAAGGGTACCTTCACAGGGTGTGCATTATCAAAGTTAAGGGCCGTAAACTCTTTTACACCGTTTATCTTGTCCTTCTTGATAGCCGCAGCGGCTTCCTTAGCCATTTTCAGCAAATTTTCCCTTGAAGTATCGTTGGTATAGGCATAAACTGCATTAAAACCGTTAAAGATGCGCAGTCCTGCACCGTAATCGATGCCGCTCTGAGACCTCTCGACAACTCCGTTTACCATACTGATATTATTTCGCTTATTGTCTTCAACAAACAATTCAGCAAAATCTCCGCCCGTTGCCAGGGCAGCAGTCAGTGTATCATGAACCAAACTTTTTTCAAGCAATGCCTGCCTCCTAAAGAGAATATAGTTGCTTATTATAGCATGGTAATTATTCCCTGCACAGGGCTTGGGCAAATCTTACGACTGTTTTAAAGTTTTTTGGGGTTAAACGGAAATGACTGTCTTTGGGAGAATTCAGGCTTTTCCAGGTCTGGGGAATTGAAGCGGGTTTATTATTACTTCGTCTGAGTTCTGCATTTATAAGAGAATTTGCAAATCTTGTATTCTTTCTAAGTTGGGCTGCCAACTGACTGCTCTCTGCCTCGGGGAGCATTGTGATGGTCTGTGCTGCAAGTCCGCCCATAAAAAAGCCTGCATCGTCAGAGAAGAGGGTTGGGGCCAGGATCACCTTTGCCATATTAAGGTCCCTTGCTATCTTAAGGGCATAATTCCTTAAATCTATAATGGATTTAAGCTGTTTTTCCTTTCCTTTCTCGTTTTTTAAGAGATGCTCTATGGTGCTCGAAATTACAAGGGTATCCCCCGTACCGCATGCATCAAAACAGAAGATGCGGGAATTTTCCATTCCAAGGTTTTTTAGCATTGAGGCAAGCGCAAAGGCACCTTGAGCGTTCAAACCCTCTCCGGGTTTAAGCTCTTCCTTATCGGAAAAAATGATAATCCAATTTTTATTCCCTGCCTTTTTAAACCTTAGTCCTGTTTCAAGCAGCAAAAAGACCCCTGCGCTATTGTCATTTGCACCCGGGGAGCCGTCAACCCTGTCATAATGGGCAACCAGAATTGTGGGAGGAGGGCGGTTAAGATAATTTTTATCGTCAGCTTCAGGGCTTACGATGATATGCCTGTTTCCGTCAGCCTCAAATACCCTAAAAGTCAGCAATGCTTCTTCCAAAAGGCCTGTGATTATGGAAAAGCGGTTAGCATTAGGGGAGATGAACTCCATGAAACGCCCCCATGGAAGGGGGCTAAGCTCCGATATCATGTTCTATGCTCAATATATTGGGTTAGTTTTTCTCCGACATCGCGGAAATTCTTTTTAACTGCATATATCTTATCCCATTGGGCAAGGGCCTTGGTAATATCCCTGTTTTTTTCATAACACATTCCAAGAAAGTAACGTGCATAAAGGCTGTCCGTATCTGAATCCTTAGTAATAACGGCAGTCGCCCTTTCAAGTTCCTGGGTAGCCTTGTCCATCATTTTTAAAGACATATAACAGAAGCCAAGCTCCACAAGGCTTTTTAGCTTATACTCCTGATCCCTTGATGCCTTTTCAAGGAAGGGAATTGCACCTGAAAAATCCTTCCCGTCTTTCAGGACCCTGCCCATTTGTAAATTTGAGCTATTGTCTGTGGGATCTATCTTGATTGCAGCATCGAATTCTCCCACCGCTTCCTTCATTTTCTTTTGAGCATAGTAGAGCATGCCCAGCTCGTAGCGGAATATTCCTGATTTTGGATTAAGTGATACTGCCTTTCTCAGGTACTGTTCTGCCAAGTCAGCCCTATTTCTTTTTGAAAAAATCTTTCCTGCACGAAAATAATAATCCGGGTTTTCAGGGTGCTGCTTTATAAGTAAAACATATTCTTTAAGAGCCTCTTCTTCTTCGTTGAACTTCGCATATAGATAGGCGATAGTCTCTCGAAACTCTGTTTCAGGTATGTTTTTCCCTGCAATTCCAAGGCGGCTTGCACTGCGATATGACCTGAATGCCAGTTCTTCCCGTTTATCTGTTAAATATGCCTTCCCAAGCAGGTAATGAGCTTCGGCATCTTGCGGATTTCTATCAATTGCAGCCTTTGCGGTTCTCATTGTTTGGAGAATATTCTTATCATTTAAAAGACCTGCTGCAGCAGAAGCCCTTTTTGGCAGAATTATATTCCTTACGATAAAAAAAACAAGGAAACCTATTCCTAAAACCAAAATGATGCCGACTACAAATCCTCCGCTCATTGCTTTCCCCTATGCATATATAGTATTATAAAGCATGCAGGCAAGTAGAGCAATAATTCATCTGGATAATTTCCGTTATAATATGGAAGCGGCAAGGTCTAAGGCAGGGAAGAAGGTCTGTCTCCCTGTAAAAGCAGATGCTTACGGCCATGGGGCCCTTTCAATCTCGCGGATCGCCATTGAAGCAGGCGCTGAGTATCTTGGCGTTGCAACAGTGGGGGAGGGCTTAGAGCTTAGGGCAGGGGGAATCACCGCCCCAATCCTTCTTTTTGCACAGGCCCTGCCCGAAGAAATACCGAGTATTGTATCTGCAGGCCTTAGCCCCTTTATCTCAGACCCTGAGTTTGCACAAATGCTGGATAGTGGAGCAGAGCAATTAAATAAAAAGGGAAAAGTCCACTTAAAAATCGATTCCGGCATGGGTCGTAACGGCTGTCGTCCCGAGGCCGCTGCCGATCTTGCAGGGAAAATCGTAAATTGCAGAAACCTAATCCTTGAAGGAACTGCCACCCATCTTTCTGTTTCGGATTCAGAGAACGATGATGATATGGCATATACCAAGGAGCAATTGTGTAAGTTTAACGATGCAATCTCTTCCATAAGGGATGCCGGTCTTGACCCCGGCATTGTTCATGCTGCAAATTCCGGAGGCCTTGTTTTTCACGAAGACTCATATTTTGACATGATTCGCCCGGGGATTTTCTGCTACGGCTATTCCCCTTCAGATAAACTCCTCCCCGCAAAGCCGGTTATGGAACTGAGATCCAATGTCACGGTAATAAAACAGGTGAAAAAGGGGGAGGCCATTTCCTACGGAAGAACATATATCACTCCCGAAGACACCTTTATTGGTATAATACCCTTAGGATATTCTGACGGTCTTTCAAGGCGCCTTTCAGGGGACCATTTGGTCAAAATTGGCGAAGACAGATACCCGATAGTCGGGCGCATCTGCATGGACCAGTGTATGCTGAACCTTGGGCCCGGTACGAAGGTAAAACGCGGGGATGAAGTCACGATTTTCGGCCCCGGCTACACTGATCTTAATGACCTTTCCGCAAAACTAAATACCATCCCGAACGATCTTGCCTGTGCAATAAGCAAAAGGGTGGTGAGGGTCTATAAGGACTAGGTTTCTATTAACTTCCCGTCCTGCATGAAAGAGATGCGATCACACAAATAGTTAACTATATCCAGATTATGGGAAATGAAAAGAAGGCTAAGCTTTAAGTTTTTATTGAGCTCCCTTAAAAGATTTAAGATCTGAGCTTGAACCGAAACATCAAGGGCGCTTGTCGGCTCATCTGCAATTATAATAGAAGGCTCATTCATTAGGGCAAGGGCAATGGAGACCCTTTGCTTCTGTCCCGAGGAAAGTTCCCTCGGTCTCCGTTTCTTATGGGAGGTATTAAGTCCAACAAGCTCTAAGGTCTTGTCTATTTTTACCTGTCTCTCAAGGGCATTGCCAAAGCGCTTAACCCTTAGGGGCTCTTCCAGAATCCAGCCTATGTTTTTAACCGGGTTTAGGGATGCGCTTGAGTTTTGGAATACTGCCTGTATTTCTGAAAATAGCGGCTCCCTTCCTCTTATTTTTCCGTTTATTATTATATCACCTTCATAGGGAATTAGGCCGAGTATTGCCCTTGCAAGAGTGCTCTTCCCGCAGCCGGATTCACCTATAAGGCCGTATATCTCTCCGCGGTTTATAGTAAGATTTATACTCTTTAATACATGCTTAATTTCTTTTTTCCCGAATAGTCCGAACTGCCTCGAGGAATAATAAGCAGATACATCCTTTACTATAAGGCTTTTATTTTCAGGGTTATTTATCATAATTTATACAATGGGTCGTATGACCGCTTTTTAAAAAAATACTAGGAGGGAAATCCTTCTTGCAACCGGGGCCTGCCTTATTACAGCGCGGGTGGAAGGGACAGCCCTGAGGGCGGCCCTCTTCAAGGGAGGGGATTCTCCCGGGGATTGCCTTTAAGTCCTTGCCCCTTCCTTCGGCCTTTGGAATCGAGTCTATAAGCCCTCGAGTGTATTCATGAGAGGCACCTGTAAAAATATCCTGAGTATTCCCGTATTCCAAAATCTTACCCGAATACATTATTAGGATGCGACTGCAAAGGTCCTTTATTACTCCAAGATCATGGGAGATAAATAGGATAGAGAGGCCAAGGGAGGAATTAATTTCCTTTAATAGTGATAGTATCTTCTCTTCGGTTTTATGATCGAGTGCTGTTGTTGGTTCATCTGCTATTAAGAGTTTCGGTTTACATATTATTGCAAGGGCAATCATAACCCTTTGGCACATGCCCCCCGAAAGTTGATGAGGATAGGCCTTGTAAAGGACGCGAGGGTTTTCAAGACCAAGTCTTTCCATATAGTCTAAGGCAAGTTTCTGAGCTTTATTCCTGTCCCTCTCTCCGTGTAGATAAAGTGTCTCGCTTATCTGATCCCCTATTCTCATTAACGGGTTTAGGGCCGAAAATGGTTCTTGAAATATAAATGATATTTCCTTGCCCCTAATTTCCTTAAACTCATTTTCGCTTAAGTTAACAAGATCCCTTTCTCCCTTTTCTCCTTTAAAAATAATACTCCCCGAGGTGATTTCCTTATCCTTTCCAAGAAGCCCCGCTATTGAAAGGGCAGTAAGACTTTTTCCCGAGCCTGATTCACCTACAAGCCCCAGAATTTCACCCGGGAAAATATCAAAGGAAATATCTTCAACCGAGCTTAAAAGTTCTCCCTTTTTTCTCTTCTTTATGCCGATAGACAGATTCTTAATTGAAATTTGAGCTTCCATTAATCTGCCCTTTCCTTTAGGCCTTCCCCAAGAAAATGAAAACCCAAGACCGTAAGCATGATCATGAAGCCCGGAGCCAAGGCACACCAGGGTGCATTTATGAGAAAGCCCTGAGACTCCGACAGCATCCTTCCCCAGCTTGGTATCGGAGGCTGGAGGCCGAGTCCAAGATAGCTCATTGTGGATTCTGCCAGAATAGCATTGGAAAGACCAAGAACCGAAGCTGAAAGCAGGGGAGTGAATAAATTCGGTAAAATATGAATGAATATTATTCTATACCTTGGTACTCCCTGAATCCGCGCAAGAAGGATAAAATCTTTTTCTCTATACTGTAACATTCCGTTTCGCATAATACGGGTAAAACCCGGAATAAACAGGATTAGTAATGCAAAAATAAGAGTGCCTCCGGAATTCCCTAAAAGGGAAACAAGAACAAGGGCTAAGAGAATACCCGGGAAGGAGCTCAAAGTGTCCATTAGGCGCATTATTACTTCATCGATTATCCCTATCGCATAACCTGAGATAAGGCCAATGGTGCAGCCAAGAATAGCACTTCCTGTAACAGTAAGCAGAGCAGTCAAAAGGGTATGGCCCGCACCAACCATCACCCTGATAAAAACATCCCTCCCGAAATTATCAGTGCCAAAGGGACTGGATAAACTCGGGGCCCTGAACCTGTTTGCGCTGTCCATTTCATTATAATCAAGGGGCAGTATTATTCCAAAGAGAGTGATTAAACCTATGAAAGAAAGTATAACAATTCCCGTTTTCATCTTTATGCCCCTTTCCCTAAACGTATTCTTGGGTCAATAATCTGCAGGGAAATATCTGCCAATGTATTCGCCATTATTACCGAAAAGGCTATGTAGATCATCAAGGTTTCTATCACAGGATAATCCCTTGATGTGATAGATGAAATAAGAAGTCTTCCTATGCCCGGGATTCCGAAAACTTGCTCAATCACAATACTGCCCGAGAATATCTCCCCCACTATCATTCCAAGCAGGGTTATTATTGGGAGTGATGCATTTTTAAAAACATGATTTTTTAGAATTCCATACCTGCTCCCACCCTTGCTTTTTGCAGTGCGAACATAATCCCCTTTTAGTTCATTCACTAGAGATGCTCTAAAAAATTTAATTATAAGAGCAGCGTTTGGTATTGCAATGGCGAGGGCCGGGAAAATAAGTGAGCCGATAAAACCGCTATAGCTTTCTGTATAACTTATATAGGCACCCGGAACAAAGACCCTAAACACAATGCCAAAAACCCAGATTAATGCCACCCCCATAAAAAAGCCGGGCGTGGAAATGCCCATAGCTGTCAAGGTTGTGACAATGCTGTTAACAATAGAATTTTCCTTGTTTACAGAGAGAAGAGAAACGGGGACAGAAATCAGAATTATGAAAATTAAAGAGATACCCGCTAAGCTGAATGTTACAGGGAGCCTTTCAAGGATCAACCTTGATACAGATACCCCCATAAAGCGCCCTGATTCTCCAAGGCGCCCCGTAAAAAGCCTTGAGAGCCAAGCAAGATATTGCTCTGTTAAGCTCCTATCAAGGCCCATTTCTGCTCTTAATGCGATGAGCTGCTCTTCTGTTGCTTCCATTCCAAGAGCTAAAAGAGCGGGGTCCCCCGGAATTAGGCGAAAGGCTAAGAAGCTAAGAAGTGAAACCAGAAAAAGGGTTATAAGTGTTATTATAAGTCTTTTTCCAATAAAACCCATTTAAAGCACTCCGGCTCAATTTCGGTAAATGGAGGCAAAGTCTATTACATAAAGGGGATAACTTAAAACTCCGCCGAAACGCCCTGAGCTAAAGGCCCTGAAGCCGAGTATGTCCTGTATGAATACGCTTGCAGCATTTTCTGAGATTATCCTTTGGGCTTCTCTGTAAAGGCTTGCACGCCTGTTTTCGTCAGTCTCTCTAAAGGTTTCACTAAAAACCCTGTCAAAATCGGGGCTAGAAAAGTTAATAAAATTGCTCCCAACTCCTGTCGCATAACGGGCAAGAAAGGTTCTCGGTGATATATTGTTTGCATCAAGGGAAATTATAGTCCCCTCGTAATCCCTATTACGGTAAATATCAGAAAGCCAGGTTGCCCAGTCAACAAGGCGTATTCTTCCTTCGATTCCAATATCTGCCAATTGGTTTATTATCACTTGAGCAGTATCCACATGCATTGTGAAATTCGAAGCTACCGCAATTTCAAATGTAAACCCGTTAGGGTAGCCGGCTTCGGCAAGGAGACTGCGGGCAAGGTTTATATCCCTTGGGAAGGGATCACGCAGGGATTCCTCGTAAACAAAGGAGAGGCCGGGAATTAAAGGACTGCCCGAAGGTTCACCCATGCCGAAAAATGCTATGTCAATAATTTCCGATATATCAATGGCATGATTAATTGCAAGGCGTACCCGTATATCATCAAGGGGCCTTGCCTCATTATTTAAGGCAAGTAACTGAACCATATTGGAATACCAGGGAATTATATCGAATTGCCTTGAATCAAGTTGGGAAATCTGACTTCCTGTGATATTTGCACCTTCGATATTCCCCCCCATTAGACCTGTCAGAAGGGCGTTGCTGTCTGCAACAAAGACAATTGTCACACGGTCAAGGTGCGGTAAGCCGCTTTGCCAATAGTGGGGGTTTCTCTCCAAAACCAGTGTTTGCTGTGGTGCATAACTTTCTATTGAATAGGGTCCTGTACCAATCGGATTTCTTTCCCTTTCAGAATTAGATTCGGGCACTATTGCCAATGTTAAAAACGGAAGAAATTCGGTGTCCTCTTCAATTAAAGTTATTCTGATAGTACTAGAACTTACAGCTTCTATGCTTTCGATGCGGTTGAACCCTGCAAATCCTGCTTCTCTTCCATAATTAAGAGAAAAAACCACATCGGAAATACTCACTTCGCTCCCGTCATGAAACCTTACCCCCAATCTAAGGGTAAAAACGTATGTAAGCCCGTTATCTTCGATTGAGTAGGATTCTGCAATCGCAGGGAGGAGTCTTCCCGTATGATCAGGCTTTACAAGGCCCTCGTAAACATTAAAGAGTATGCTCCTTCCGTCTGCCGTATTGGCCGGTGAAAGCGGATCAAGGGTGACAGGCTCTGAGATTATGCCGTAGCGCAGCTCCGTTAGTCCGCCTTCAGCAGGGCTGCTCTCCCTATTCCTTTGGCATGTGGTTACCATCAATGCCATTAGTACAATAAGAGTAATACTAATAAGTTTTTTCAAGTTAGTCCGCTTTATAAATGATTTTTCCGTCAATGATTGTATATGCCACGGTGCATCCAACATCATATAGGGGATTCCCGTTAAAAATGACTATGTCTGCGTCTTTACCCGTTTCAAGACTTCCGACTCTATCTCCCACGCCCATTGCTCTTGCAGGGTTAATAGTGATAGCAGCCCAGGCATGCTCCTCTTTCATTCCTGCCCTTACCGCAAACCCTGCACAAAGGGAAAGTCCGCCCTGGGGAATTATTGGTGCATCAGTTGTTATACAGACCTTTAAGCCTGCATCGGAGAGGACCTTGGTGGTCTCAAAGGATTTATGGATGAGCTCCATCTTGGACTTCATCCCCCAGGTCGGGCCTATAAAAAGGTATTTATCTTCCTTTTTGAGCTCGTCGACTATAAGGTGCCCCTCTGTTACATGCTCTAAAGTGATATCAAGGTTGAACTCTTTTGCAATGCGCAAGGCTGTAAAGATGTCATCAGTTCTGTGTGCATGAGCTTTTAAGGGGATTTCCTTTTTCATTACAGGAAGCAATGCATGGAGTTTCATGTCAAAGGCAGGCTTTTTCTTGTCTTCCTTAGTAGATTTCTCATATTCCTGCATTTCCTCGCAGTAGCGTTGGGCCTTAAACAGGGTTTCTCTGAGCAGTGCAGCCGTAGCCATGCGGGTAGAAGGAGCTTTCTTTTGCATTTGACCATAGGCACGCTTCGGATTTTCTCCAAAGGCGCACTTCATGGCAAAATTATCTTTTAGAATCATATCATCTGCACGGCGGCCGTATAGTTTAATGCAGGCAAAGGTTCCGCCAAGGACATTTCCGCTTCCGGGCCCTGTGCCAATCGTGGTTACTCCTCCCTGAACCGAAGTTTTTAAGCCGTCGTCCATCGGGTTTAGTGAGTCAATTGCCCGCATATGGGGAGTAATCGGGTCGGTCATCTCGTTTCCGTCAGCACCTTCCCAACCGGGGCCTTCACCGAAGAGGCCCACATGGCTATGCCCGTCAATGAGCCCCGGAGTAACAAGGCGGCCTTTGGCATCGATAACCTCGGCTCCGCCGGGCTCCGGGATATTCTCGCCAATGGCTTTTATTTTTCCGCCTTCGACAAGAATACAGCCATTACTTATATCCTTTCCTGCCATTGTTTTAATTTTGGCATTCTTAATAAATAACATTCTTACCTGCCTCTTTGATTTTACCTATTCTTATTAAATCATAAAGGTGAAGAAAATTCAATGTCCAATCAAGGTCTTAATTATTAAATTTTAGTGAAAATGCCCTTCGAGAGCATTGTCATTACTTCGTCAAGCAGGGCGTCAAGTTCCTTACCTTTGAGTTTTTTATGTTTGAAAATCACTTTTAAGCAGATAAAGTTCGCAATACCCATTAGGAACCATGCCATTGTCGAATAGTCGGCAGGGATCAGCTCCTTATTAAACCTCTGCAATGCCGCAGTATAGCTCCTTGCAAAGCGGGTATAATAGTCTTCGAAAAGGGCCGGATCTATGTGGGATGAGCCCCAAATTATTTTATAGCATTGGGGATGGGCTTGACCAAAGCGGATAAATGCCTTTAACCCCTCCCTTTCCATTTCGTAGCGAGTTTTACATTTTACTATATGTTTATTAAGGTAATTATTTATTACAACATAGTAGTTCCTAACAAGATAATGATAAATCGCCGTCTTATCTTGGAAATAAATATAGAAGGTTCCTACTGCTGTTTTTGCCCTGCTGCAAATATCGGCTACTGAAGTATCGTAAAACCCTTTTTCGTCAAAGAGGGATTCTGCAGAATCGCAGATCCTGCACATTTTCTTAAAGCCGACTGCCGACTTCGGTATATTTACCCCTTTTAGGCGCGATTCCTCATTAAAAAAAATATACTCCATGAACTTTCAGTATAGCGAAAAAAAAATTGTTTGACAAATGCTCACCCGGCATGTTAACATGAACAATATTCATAATGATTTTGGAGTAATGATATGAGACTACAAGGAAAAGTTGCGGTTATAACAGGTGGGGCAAGGGGACTCGGTCTTGCAATGGCTACTCTTTTTGCTTCCGAGGGGGCAAGGGTGCTTGCCTGTGATCTTGGCGAGAGTGCATCTTCCCCGGATAATGTTGAGTTCTATAAACTTGATGTTACTGACAGTGATGCATGTAAAAAGTTTTCCGAGTATGCAATCGAAAAGTATAAAAAGATTGATATCCTTGTTAATAATGCAGGGATAACAAAAGACGGCATGACAAGAAAGATGACAGACGAGATGTGGGATGCTGTAATTGCAGTCAATCTAAAGGGTGTATTTAATCTTACACGCTTCATTGGACCCCATATGGAAGATTCCGGCGGCGGAAGCATCATCAATATTTCAAGCGTAGTAGGCGAATACGGAAATATCGGACAGATAAACTACGCTGCAAGCAAGGCAGGGGTCATAGGAATGGCAAAGACCTGGGCAAAGGAATTTGCGCGTAAAGGTGTGCCTGTACGTGCCAATGCAATTGCACCCGGGTATATCCTTACGGATATACTTAAAACCGTTCCCCAAGAGCTCCTCGATAAGTTTGCCGCTTCGACCATGCTTGGCCGTCTCGGGCAACCCGATGAAATTGCAAAGGCAGCTCTCTTCCTTGCAAGTGATGACGCTTCCTATGTAACGGGCACTGTGCTCTCGGTAAACGGCGGGATGAGACTCTAATGCATAATACAATGCATCATGCAGGGGTAGTAGGGACAGGGATTTATATCCCCGAAACAAAGATGAGCGCAGCGGAAATCTCAAAAGCTACGGGAGGCCTTTGGAGCGAAGAGGCCGTAATCGATAAGTTGGGCATTATAAGTAAGCCTATCCCGGGCCCGGATGACGGCACCCAAGAAATGGGAGCAAAGGCCGCACTCGATTGTCTAAAGAATACCGGCGTAGATCCCAAAGAAATCGATCTTATCCTGTGCATAGGAGAGGAATGGAAGGAATATCCCCTTACCACATCGGCCCTCTATATCCAGGACAGAATTGGGGCCGTGAATGCCTGGGGCATTGACGTGCAAAACCGCTGCTGCACTTGCTGTGCGGCAATTAAAATGGCCGTGGACGCTCTTTCTTCAGACCCTGAAATAAAAACCGTAATGATTGTCGGCGGTTATCGCAACGGTGACTTTGTCGATTATACCGATAAGGACATGTCCATGATGTACGACCTTGGAGCAGGGGCAGGGGCGATGATCCTTAAAAAGAACTACGGAAAAAATAAGGTCCTTGGCTCTCATATAATCGCAGACGGCTCTCTTGCAAGGACTGAAGGGGTCCGGGTTGGCGGGATTAATGAGCCTTTTAATCCGGGAAATATCGAAGCAGGTTATAGATCCCTTAAACTCTTTGATGCCCAAAAAATGAAGGATCGCCTTAATGAAGTGAGCATGGTTAACTGGTTTAAATGCATCGATGAAAGTCTCCGCAAGGGAGGGAAGACCCGTGCAGACATCGGCTATCTTGCAATACTACACTTTAAAAGATCTGCTCATCTGGCTCTTTTAAAAGAGCTGGGCTTAAGCGAAGATAAATCAATTTACCTTGAAAATTATGGCCACCTCGGACAGATAGACCAGATTCTTTCGATTCATCTTGCCCTTCAAAACGGCCGGATTAAGGACGGTACGAATGTCGTAACCCTGGCCGCAGGAATCGGTTATGTCTGGGCAGCCAATTTAATAGAGTGGGGATAGGCTTATTTCTCTTTTCCGAGATATGCCTCAATAAGACGTTGGTCATTAATCAGCTTTGAAGCAGGGCCCTCCATGCTGATATTCCCCAGTTCCATGACAAGGGCATAGTCTGCAATTTTTAAGGTCTGAAGGGCATTCTGCTCGACTATCAGAATCGTGGTACCCTGCATACTTATTTCCTTAATGCATGTAAAAATTGTCCTTACAAGTATTGGCGCAAGACCGAGTGATGGCTCATCGAGGATAAGGAGAGTAGGGCTCGACATCAGTGAGCGTGCTATTGCGAGCATCTGCTGTTCCCCGCCTGAAAGGGTATGCGCTTGTTGCTTCCTTCTTTCTTTTAAGACAGGGAACATTTTATACACATAATCTTCATTTTGTTTTATGCTTTTTACCCCGGGCCCCCTATTCTTTTTTACAAGGCTATAGGTACCTGCTTTTAAATTTTCTTCCACAGTAAGACCCATTAAGATCTGTCTTCCCTCGGGGCAGTGGGAAATTCCGGCCTTTGCAATGGAATGAATACTTTTTCCTACAATGCTTTTCCCGTTAAAAAGGATATCTCCACCCTTTGGTTTAATTATGCCTGAAATCGTGCGAAGGGTGGTACTTTTCCCTGCGCCGTTTGCGCCAAGGATTGCAACAATCTGCCCTGTGCCCACCTTAAAACTTATGCCCTTTACAGCCTTGATTGCTCCGTATTCGACTGCAAGATTTTTTACTTCAAGAAGATCCTGCATTATTCAACCCCCAAATAGGCTTCCTGTACTTCCCTATTCTTCTGAATTTCTGCAGGGGTACCGTATGCGAGTTTCTTTCCGAACGATATTGCACATATATGATCACAGACATTCATGACCATGCCCATATCATGTTCTACAAGGAATACTGTGGCTTCCTGCTCCCTTGCAATATCTTTTATCGTTTTGCTAAGCTCTTCGGTTTCCTTATCGTTAAGGCCTGCAGCAGGTTCATCAAGGATTATCAGGCTTGCATTCGCCATTAAGGTACGCGCAAGTTCTATTCGTTTTAGAACTCCATAGGGCATTCCTACAGGATAGGCATCTCTTACTTCATATAGGTTCATCTGTTTCAAAATATTTATTGCCTTCTCTGTCAGTACTGCATTTTCTCTTTTCAGCATCGGTGAAAAAATCATGTGGGAGAAGAAACCTGTATGATACCTTGTATGGGATGCGATAAGAATATTTTCCAGTACTGTTAATTCGTTTACAAGCTCAAGATTTTGAAAGGTGCGAACTATGCCTGTTTTAATTATATCGTGCACGGCAAAATTATTTAGATTAAGGGTTTGACCTGAGTGGTCGTTAAAAAGCACATTGCCGCCCGTGGGCTTATAGAACTGTGTAATGCAGTTAAATACTGTGGTTTTTCCTGCACCATTTGGACCGATTAATCCGAAAATTTCACCTTTCATTACATCAAAGGAGAGGTTGTCCACGGCTTTTAGGCCTCCAAAATGCATGCTTAAGTTTTCAAGCCTTAGGGCAATTTCACCCGGTAATTTTTGCACATTATGCTTTATAATTTTTGCTTTTAATTTTTCTTCCTTTCTTGCACTCTGCTTCTCTGCAAAAATACCATATTTTTCGACATCCTTTTGGGATACTTCAAGATTCCTTACCGTCTCTTTTGGTGTATTTAAAGAGCCAAAAAATTTATTCTTTATTTTTTGAACAATGCTTCCAAAGAGCTGTGCAAGGCCTCCGGGATAAAACATCACAACGAGAATTATAAGTACACCCGAAATAACTGTCATAATCCAGGAATTGTTTCTAAGAAATGCAAAGTCTTGAAAGAAGAGGGGCTGGAGACCAAAAATAACGAGAACCCCTATTAAAACTCCCCAGATTGACTTTGCACCTCCGACAAGGCAGGCTGCAAGTATATTGAGTGAAAACATTATCTGCCATTGGTTCGGGTCAGTATACTGTCCGTAAAGCATGTGAAGGGAGCCTGCAACCCCTGCAAAGGCAGTTGCTATAATAAAGGCAAAAAGCCGGTATCTTAAAATACTTATTCCCATTGCCTGTGCAGCTGATGTGCTGTTCTTCATTGCAAGCATCGCCCGCCCTGTGGGGCTTGTTATAAGATTATATGTGAGTATCATCAATAATACCATCATTACTATGACAATTGAGTATAACATTGTCAGGTTTGAACGAATGTTTAGGAGATTCGGAAGCAGGCGGATATAACCGGTCCTCATCCCGTTTGGTCCTCCCGTCCACCCTGCATTGAGAAAGACCTGCCCGAGCACCTCCGAGAGGCCGAGGGTGACAATCGCAAGGAAGAGCCCCTGTATCCTGATTGAGATAAACCCGACAATCGTTCCCAGGCCCACTGATACTGCGAGGACTATTATCATT
>Ga0099364_10000849_pt1 | contig 51817 bp, 76 predicted proteins | sample TergutTh196P3_FD_73070 | JGI IMG/M metagenome (GOLD analysis project Ga0099364, IMG submission 73070) | Microcerotermes parvus P3 segment gut microbial communities from Pointe-Noire, Republic of the Congo - Th196 P3 | ecosystem: Host-associated > Arthropoda: Insects > Digestive system > Gut ... | reverse complement strand
GTCCCCGCTTCAAACATCGTCAGATGTTAAGCGGTGGGTAGTTGACAAATAATTTTGCTCAGCGGGGCGTGTTTTATAAAAATATTTCGTAAATGCCAATCAGGCAGCCTGTAAGCGGTGTAGAAAATCTGCAAAAGAATCAGCGACCGGACTTAAGGCTATATATCCCGTTACAGGGTCTTGTTGCTCATGATTGCCAAAGAAGACTCTGCCGTGGACGTAGCCGCAGTCGCAATCTATCTCGGAAGCGCAGACAAAAATTATGTTACCACCGGGATCATCAGCAATCGGTAAAAGCCCCTGAGGAATCTGCCCGCTGTGAAGTAATGATTTATATACATACCTGATGTCATCATACTTTGCCGTTTCTTCCTCATGCAGAATATAGAAATCGTTAATTACTGATGAATCGGCTTTTTTGTGATGTGCGTCATAAAAGTGAAAGACCCACCCATTTGTCGGTCTTCCGCCATTGTTTCTCATCAGAAAATCTTTATAATCCTGCGGCAGCTTAATCTTTAGCATCTGCTCAATAGCAGATATTGCGGCCTCATTTATTTGTGGCCCTGATTCTTGTATTATCATCTTTGCGTTCTCCTAAAAAACTTCTTAATGGCAAAATGCCTTTTCAGTTTTTCGCTTTCCTTGGAAAATGCTTTCTTGCTTCGGAGCATATCCAGAAGAGCGTGACACGCTTCCGCTTCAGTGTATGCCAACGGCGTGTCAGCGTCTTTGGCTATAACGACCCCGCCACGCTCGTTTTGGTGAAACATGTACCACATGCCGTCTTCGTCTCTAAAGATCCCATGTACGCCGCTCCCTCGATCCCCTATCCCGGCGATCCTCTTGCCGCCTTTGCGTGGATCGCTGATACAAATATCATAGTCAGTGTGTCGATCTAGCCCCTCTGCTTTAATAATATCAAGCATCTCTTGAATATCCAACCGTAACGCCCCCTCGTGTAACTGTCTACTCGGAAAAATCCGTCGTCACACAGTCTTCCGGGATCCCCAGACAATCGCACAATAGGCATTTTCCGCCAAGCCGTATCTCGCTGTGATAGCCTTCGTGATGCCCGCACGGGCATATTTTCGGTGAATTGTTTGGATAGCAGTGCGATGGAACATATGGTGATATGTTGCTTGGCCCCTTGCTTGGGGAACTGACTTGTCCTGGCATTTCAAATCTCCTTTCGTTATATCGACTTTCTTATTCCGCCGCCTTAAAGTTGTACACAGGCTTAATCACGTCGATGACCTCAGCCGTGTCGCTGATGTTTGCCACAATCTCGTCCATCGGCTTGTACGCAAACGGTGCCTCGTCAAGGGTGCTCTTATTGACTGTAGACGAGTATATGCCGTCCATAGCCGCCTCATACTGCTCCATTGATATAGCTCGCTTCGCAGCCGACCGGCTCATAAGCCTGCCTGCACCGTGAGGGGCAGACCAGTTCCAGTCGTCGTTGCCGTTTCCTACGCACAGGAGGCTGCCGTCGCGCATGTTGATCGGGATTAGCAGCAGCTCACCGGCCTCCGCCGAAACAGCGCCTTTGCGCAATATCATGGTGTCCATGTCGATATAGTTATGCACCGTAGAGAAGCTGTTCACGACCGTCAGGCCCATGCGCTTCACTATTTCATCTACTATGGCATCCCTGTTCAAGTCAGCATATGCCTGCGCTATACTCATATCGTGCAGATAATCGTCATACAACCCGCCTTCAACATACGCAAGGTCTTTCTGCACTTTTACCGTCTGGCGGCTTTGCAGCACGTCCTGAATTTCGCTCTCTCGCCCCTCCAGTTTTAACTTCGCTATCAGCTCTGATGTATCTTTCCTTTGGGATTCAAGGCTCTTTATCGCGGCATTCTGGTAATACTCGGCAATCTGCTTCCCAAGGTTTCGGCTGCCTGTGTGAACGACGAGGTAGTATTCGTCGCTGCTGCCTTTGCCAAGCTCAATAAAGTGGTTTCCGCCGCCGAGCGTACCTATGCTTTTTTCTGCCCTGTCAAGGTTTACCGAATCTTTGCAGCGAAGTGAGTCTAGGCCTGCCTGCCCGCTGTACGGATGAGGATTGGATCGGGCGGAAAAGCCCGCAGGGACATGCTTATGGATCACTGCGTCAAGCTTCTCAAGGTCGACATGTTCATCTGCCAGCCGCACGGTAAGCATCCCGCAGCCGATGTCTACGCCGACCAAGTTGGGCACTATCTTATCTTTAACCGTCATTGTCGTGCCTATCGTGCATCCTGAGCCCTTGTGGCAGTCCGGCATAATCCGAACTACGCTACTTGCTATAAACGGCTGGTTCAGCAATTCGATTATTTGCGATATAACTTCCTGCCCAGCGTTGTCTGTGAACACTTTCGCGCTGTTGTACTTTCCTTGTAGTTCTAGCATGTTTGCTATCCTTTCTTTTCTCCGTGCTTGCTGTTATTCCGACTGATGTCGAGGATCCTTGCTTGTTTGCTCGAAACCTGCCATAAGTTTTTTGAGTCCCCTTTTTGAAAACCCAATCGCAAATGCGAAATCAAAGTATGTAAATTTTTTGCCGGGTTGGTGATAGCTATTTTCAAAGGGTGTCCTTAATTGATCTACAGGGTCAATGGCGTTTAGAATTGGATTTCCGAAGTATCTGTTGCGCTGCCAACCTTGAACAATTTTTGGCAGCTCAGTCAGCCCGGTCATCATCTTCAGCGTGTTGTAGTTGTCAGGTTTTACAACAAAAAAGACGTTACAAAGATTTCCTGTTATGTTACATACGTATTTTAACCTTTCGCCTCTTTTTATATCATTAAGGATTGCGTCGGCGCTTACGCTATCGCCTGCCGGACATATGTTATCAATGCGCATAATCGAAAACAAGGGTTCGTTGCTAGGGCGATGCTTGGTATCGGAAAAATTTATGTTGTCGCTGTGTCCGGAGTAGGCAAACTGCTTATTATCACTTTGAGCATTTATTGCGAAATCGTGAATGATTTTGTTAAGCGAGCCAATATTGTTTTTCAGCGACGAGATAAACCACTTTTGAACACTGCCAAATGAATTATGAAACGATTCAAGTTCGTCTGTCATCTTGAGCTCAATATGTTCCGCCAGCGCTTTCCGCGCTGCATAGTAGGCTTGAAACCTCATGCGTTTTTCTGTTCCGACAAACTCGCTATTGGGATGTGTGCCCTTGTCCATGTCTCTTCCGGGTAATAGCAGATGCGTGTCGGTCTTCAATGCATTTGATATGTCGTAATCAAAGCCATCGCCATAAAGCTCAACGAAGAGCTGGTTTCTGTTGCTGAATATGCCGGATTCCCCAACCACATTGTCAGATTTATTAAACTCAGCCGCATAATCGCCGGCTTTAATGCCTTCAACGGTAAAGCCAATGGTCATATCGTCATGTTGCCGGACAATGAGGCTGTTGCCCAAAACAGCCAGTTTCTCGCCACTATCGCCGTCTGACAATAAGTTTACGCAAAGCAGCGATTTGATGTAGGTTAGAGGAGCATCTATTTTCGCCCCTTCATACTCTGACTTTAATAAACTGGCAGCGATGACAATTGGGTAATATGCCTCAGCTCCAAGATTAAAAATTGAAAGATCGTCTGCATCAATGACATGCTTGGTTGCAAACCCTTTATAATCATGTTCGCTAAAGGTAAACATGTAGTCATACGGGAAAAGATTATACAGCTTTCTTTCGGCATAACTAGCGCTCCTGCGCCTTTTGTGCTGGCCGACATAAGCTTCGTCTATTCTCTCATTAACAGAAAATAAGTTACCGTTGTTTTTGACGAAAAATCCGAAGTAGCCATCTGCTGTGTCGTACATCTTAATGTAACATAAATACATGCCGTCTTCTGCCTGCTCAAGCGCAATTATGCAGTCGCCTAATGTTTCAAAAACATGAATATGCGTGCTTATTTTCGTGATCGGCTTAACAATGCCTCCTTTGGCATATGTATCCATATGTGTTTTCTCTAAGCCGTTTATGGCGATTTCAACTGCCGCAAAGAACGCCTCTGTGCCGTGCCCAACGCTTGCGGAATTGCCAATCAGTCTGCCTTTCATTGCTCTTTCTACCATAGAGTTGATTCTTGCAATATACTGTTGTTCCAGCGCAAGGACTTCGGCTGAATTAAAGATTTCCCACATTTCCTTGGCCGCGTCGTAGTCATGTGGGCTTGAGAGGATGTCATAAAACGATGCTTTCCGGTCTTTGAGCAGCATAATGCATAGATGCTTAGCATAAATTACGGCAAGTCCGCCGGTCTTATCATACGTGTTGTATATTTTCGATATTAGATCATTGCCTTCCTTAATAAAAAAGGAGTTATTGCCAAACGAAAATGATTTTTGTTCCGGATCGTATTTTGAAAACTTTGCCCATTTTTCCAGTATCTCTATCATAATACTCCCCTATCAAAGTTGCCAATCTATCTCGTGCATGTTGTTTTCTGCAAGAAACTTATTTGCCTTTGAGAAGTGCCCGCAGCCAAAGAAGCCGGTGTTTGCCGACAGCGGAGACGGATGTGCGGCAGTCAGTATAAGCTTATTCTTCCCGGTGATGAGGAACATGCTTTCCTGCGCCTGCTTGCCCCACAGCATAAATACAATCGGTACGTCGGACTTACCCAGCAGCCTTATCGCCATCGAGGTTATCTTTTCCCAGCCTTTGCCTCTGTGGGAGTTTGCCTTGCCCGCCTCGACGGTTAGGACGCTATTTAGCAGCAACACGCCCTGCTTCGCCCATTTGGTGAGATCGGCGGTGTTGTTCAGGATGCCGAGGTCTGCATGAAGCTCCTTGTGTATGTTTTTAAGCGATGCGGGTATTTCTGTTTTTGAGTTGCTTGAGAACGACAAGCCCATTGCGTGATATGTGCCGTCTTTATCGGCGCCGGGGTATGGGTCCTGCCCGAGGATCACCGTAGTCACCATCCCATAAGGCGTGAGCTCGAAAGCTTTAAGTATGCTGTTTTCGTCGGGCAGGATTAGCTTGCCTGCGGAGCGTTCAGATTTTGCCCAATCGAGCATTTCGTGCAAATCAGGAAGATACAGCGCTTCGTTCCAGCCTCTGTCGGTCATCTTTCTTATTTCCTTCCCTAGGTGGCCCTAAACGGCCATGTTTTGCAAGCGGCGTTTAATCTTATCCCGTTGTTTCTCGCTGTATAAATGTCTGTACAGAAGATTGTCTGCGCTTATCTTGCCTTTCTTTATTGCTTTGCGTGTCGCAAAGCTGGTTGCGATTCTTCTCATAATATGCCCTCCAATTCATTTTAGCAACAATTGCTTATCGACACTGCATCTCTTCTCGATATGCCTCAGTTCGTAGCTGTTGTGCATAAAGAATTTTACATGACTCAGAGCCGCACGTATATTTCGCCATATTACGCGTCAAGAACGTTTTACCACACACCTGGCATCGTTTCTCATGCGGTTGCATAAATTCTTGCTGTTCACGGCACCATGCACTACAAACCTTCTTTTCCTGCATTGGTGTCACAAAAGTAACGCCACAGCATTGACAATTTTTAACATATACCGGCGGCATTTCCTCAAGATGATTTACCTTCATTGAACTATTCGCGCAGTCACGGCATTGCCTGGCTCTTGCCGTATAAAAGGCTCTCCCGCATATATAACAAACTTCTCTCTGAGATTGGGCATACCGCGTTAAAAACGCACATCCATACTGCTCCAACGCTTTTTCATAACAGTCTTGAGAGCAGAACATCTCTACTTCCCAGTCAGTATTAAACAATTTCTTACAAAACATGCAACGGCACACCGTCTGCTTAATCGTTGACACAACATGGGCTGGCCTATCGCCTTTATGTTGAGAAATAACTTTGAGATGGTGTTGTTTCCTCAAACGTTCCAATTCCTCCATCCGCGCCTTTTTCTTCTCATTGAGGAAAATCATAATTTCGTCATAGCTTCTCTTGTCATATGAAAGCAAAGAATCCAGAGTCCGCTGATACGCTTTCTGAGTTTTCTCATCTTGCGTAGACAAATAAGCATATACAGACTCAACCCATTCCTCAAGCTCAATCCGCCATTCATCCCTATGTTCTTTGCCATATTGCCAAAAAAAACAAGAAATACCACGCCCTTGATCATACAGCCTACTCACATTACGGGCTTTACTTGCCAAAAGACTCAACTCCTCTCCGCCAGCTCTCCACAACGATGGGGGCTCCATGACTATTAATGCCTTTTAACTTAAACTGACCGAGCATCTTCTAATATACCCTTCAAATAACTTGGAACCAATTGCTTTATTCTGGTCTTTGCGGTTTCTAGCATAATTGCCGAGTTTCGGGTAACATGCTCTTGTGGCAAAATTCTTCATAAATCCGCTTCATAGAAGTCCATATAGCGAAAAAACGTGATTATCCGCTCCGTAGAAAACGAGGTAAGCCTCTCCGATGCTGTTGTTAATTATGCTGATGCTTAGCAATATATTGCAGCGCTGCTGCTTTCAGCGCATCAACCGGCAGGTCGAATCCAACGATTTCCCCGACCGGGTCAAATAGGACATTTTTGAATACTCTGCCATGCACGTTATCAGCGACTACTTCGACAAAAAGAAAGTCATACAGTGCGCCGTGTTCTTCAAGATCAAAGCGGTAATACCCAACAAACTCTAAATCAATGTCGGGAAGCATGCTTTTCTTTTCGAGATAGGCTGTGTCGTATTTCCTTCCATTAATCGCAATATTCTTGCGCGAATACACCTCTGGAAATTGAAATATTTTTGCCATTATTTTCCTCCTCGCATATTGCCCGAGCCGTTGCCTCCCGGTTTGTGTTGCTGGAAAGCAACGGCTTTTCTTGCTTTCTTGCGCTACAGCCTATGCTATTTTAATATTTGCCAAAACCGCCGCTGCTTCCTGAATGATCTATTGCGGTGCGCCCATGCGCCAGCCCCCTATTTGCCTCGCTGCCCTTGAGCTTAAACTGGCCAACCATCTTCTCCAGCATGTCGGACTGCCCGCTCATTTCCTGCGACGCTGCTGCGCTTTCCTGCGCGGTGGCGCTGTTCTGCTGAACGACCTGCGCTACTTGGTCGATGCCGTTGTTGATCTCCATGATGCCCGACAGCTGTACTTCCGAGGAGCTGGCTATCTCCGAGGCTATCAGTGCGCTCTCCTCAATGCCGGAGACTATCTCCGCGAGGCTTGCCGATGTCGCGTCGGCGATGCTTGAGCCAAGCTCCGCTTTCTCAATAGAGTTGGCTATAAGGTTGGATGTATCTTTAGCAGCCTCAGCGCTCTTCGCAGCGAGGTTGCGTACTTCCTCTGCGACTACGGCGAACCCCTTGCCGTGCTGCCCTGCGCGTGCTGCTTCCACGGCTGCGTTGAGTGCGAGGATATTGGTCTGGAACGCTATGTCGTCGATTACTTTTATGACTTTGCCAATACTCTGGCTTGCTTCGCTGATTTCGTTAACAGCCGTCATCATTTCGCCCATCTGGCTGCTGCCTTTCTCCGCGTTGCCTTTAATGTTGTTTGCCAGCGCGGATGCTTTTGCTGCCATCTCGGCATTTCCCTTGGTCTTCTCGGACATGTCGGATATGGAAGCAGATAGCTCCTCTATCGACGCGGCTTGCTCCGTCGAGCCCTGCGCAAGCGACTGAGCGCCGTCCGCGATTTGCTTTGAGCCAACGGATACCTGCGCGGTGGATGCGCTGATTTCTACGAACATGCGGTTGAGGCTGTCTACCATAGCTTTTAGGGAGTTGCCCATTGTATCAGCGTCGGACAGCGGTTTGACTTCCACCCTTAGATTCCCCTTCGATACCGTTTCAAGCTCGTCTGCAATGTTTGTCACGTGGTTGAGGAAAGACGCTGATGCCGATATGCTTTGCCCTATTTCATCTTTTGCTTTCCCATATTCTTCAATAGCTTTCATTTCGCTTGGGCTTAGCGTTATGTCGCCGGTGGAGCCTGCTTTCTTCATAAACGCGGAAAGGACGTTAAGCGGTTTGCTGATAATACCCGATATATAGACACCGAGGAACATTGCTATGCCTAGCGCTATAGCAAGGACGACGATGATTATTGTCAGCATTGAGGAGAACAGCGCGTCGCCATCGTCATTGGCCTCGGACGCAGCTTTTATCTTCATATCTAACAAAGCGGAAAGGTTGTCGGTTATTGTGAAGTAGGTGCCTGATACGGCTTCGATATCAGCTCGTATCGCTTCAAGGTTGCCTTCTTTCGCAAACTCGTAAACCCTGTTTAGGTGCGGGCCGTATTCGTTGTTGAGCATTGCCCTGGTTTCTGCAAATAATTCCTTCGCGTCAGGTACAATTATCGTGTCATAGTATGAGTCTAGGTACGGGCCGATGCTCCTGATTATGGCGGCCACCTCGGCGTTGAGTGATTCTATCCTTGCCGAGTCTCCGTTGACGGCGGCTATGTAGTATTCGCGCACGCTAACGCGCAGCCCCTGAAGGTCTTGGATGATATGCGTCATGTACGGAAGCGGTACCGTTTGGTTGTCGTACATACTCGCAGCGCCGTCGTTTATCTGCATCATGCCAAAGATGCCGAAACCTCCGACAACGGCGCATAATAGGGCGACAATAAGAAAGCTGACTATAAGTTTTTTAGATACTTGCATGTTTTTCATAAAATACCTCCGATTAAATGTTATTTTGAGAAACAATTATGCTTTCGGGCTTAATTATGAGCACTGGGCTGCCCGACTTCTCCCTTTTGCCTATCTGTTCTATGTACTGCGATTTAGGTGCGCCGTCCTGCCCGCTGACTGCCTTATCCTCAAAAGAAGAGATGTGTTCGACGGCGATAATTTCGTCCACGATAATCCCCTGCTTGACTCCGCTAACCTCGGCTACTATCATCATGGTCGCGGTATCCGCGTCGCCGATCATATACGGGCATCCCGATCCGAAAAGCACATGCAGGTCCAGCAGCGCGATCATTTCCCCGCGTGAGGGAACGATGCCCGGGCAATAGTTGGGTAGGTCCACCACAGGCGTGACTTTGCCAAGTATCTCTATTGACAGGGTGTGTTTGCTGTTGATAGCGTAGGCCGTTCCCCCGAGAGAAAAGATGATCCATGGCAGGTCGCTTTCTTCGCGGCCTTGACCTTCGTCGTAATCGCTGATACATTCAGCAACTCTGCTGACTAATGCGTTTGTTGGATGTTCTTGTTTAAGCTTCTGAAATAGGGATCTTATCGCATCTTCGTCTACCCCTTCTTCCCCGAGTCTTAGCGTGATGTTTTCGGTTAATATGGTTTCCGCTTCTGACATATAAGAACTCGTCCTTTCTTTTTTCTATCTAAAATTTGTTTCTCGTAATATTATGTCAGAATTCTTGCTAATAATAATGTTTCCTACAAATATTTTTTTCTTGAAAAATTCTTTGTTGGCAATATGCTTCCTTAACGCTTGTAACAACAAGGGTTTTCCGATATAATATTTTTGCGGACAGGAGAATAAAATGCAAAATTCAGAAATTAATATATTAAGATACATGGAAAGGAGTGGGCAATTTGGACGAAACAGTAAGGAGAGTTGTTGAGCTCTACAAAAACCATGTCACGGTGAAGGAAATTTGCAAGCTTGGCATTTGCTCGGAAGCGAAAGCCCGCAAAATTCTTGTGTCTGAGGGTTTGTACAAATCGCCAAGGGCTGATGAGATTAAGAAAATGATTGAGGGCGGGTTCGATGTCCCGCAGATAGCGAAGAAGCTGGGAGTCACAGAAAAAGCCGTTAATGCTTTCTTGCCATACACTAAAGGCATGTATATGCGAGACAACCCAACTCGTAATGCTTTGGTGATTCGCGAGCTTAGGGCAAAAGGCTTGGTGGAATAATCGCGCAAAAAACGCTAAACAGCGTTTAGCAAAATTGAGTAGGGAGATATCACAATATTGGTGCTCCCGACTGGATTTAAACCAGTGGCTCCACGATTATCGGTCGTGTGCTCTACCAACTGAGCTACGGGAGCACGCTGTTGTATGCATATGTTGGAGAAAAAAGGTGGGATTTCACCCTGCGGACATTATTAAGTGCCTTCGGTTTCCGGGATCGACGCAATAAGCCGGACTCGGCCACTCTTCCTTATGGCTGCGGGTGAAAGACTCGAACTTTCGATGCCTGAGTCAAAGTCAGGTGTGTTACCAATTACACCAACCCGCACTGTTCTTTTCTATGATCAATTAATATTCCTCAAGCTCATCCTCGTATACAGAAAACACGTAGCCGCTTGTGATCCGAATTATCAGTCTACAGCCATCATGCCCGACTATCTCAACATATCTGTATCCTAATTCCGGATTTTTGAGATAAGCTGAATCGCCTATTTCCCATTCTTTTTGCATTGCTGTATACCATTCTTTTCTTTTACTATATTGGCGCCCCTTGCTGGACTCGAACCAGCGACCTCGTGTTTAGGAAACATGTGCTCTGCTCCAACTGAGCTAAAGGGGCTTATGTGGTGCGAGAGGAGGGAGTCGAACCCTCATTAAAACTGGCCTCTCAGACCAGCGCGTCTGCCAAATTCCGCCACCCTCGCGTGTCATCGCCAATTGACGTTTTGGCGTTTTTTTGCTAAAATATAGAAAAACTAATGAACCTAAGGAGATTGCCACAATGCCGGATATTAAATACGAAATCACGAAACACATCGGAGTCCTATCCGAAAGCGCCAAAGGCTGGACGAAAGAACTTAACCTTGTCAGCTGGAACGACCGTGAACCGAAATACGACATCCGTGAGTGGGCGCCGGAACACGAGAAGATGGGTAAAGGCGTCACACTATCCGAGGATGAGTGCGCTATGCTAAAGCGTTTGCTTAGTGAAGCGCTGTAATGTCTGTGAGTAATAGAAAGAGGTGAGGCACATGCATTTGGAAATAAATCCCCAAGAGGGCGTTGCAACGCTCAAACACGGCAAAGGGGTAACGATAGGGACGCTTGAGTTTGAAACGTATCGCGTCGTTGACGATGTTCACAAGGATAAAAACTGTTTGGATATCGCTTTTCACAGCCATGACCTAAACAGCGAATTAACAGTAAAAGATTTTCTTAAAAAGCTTCTTTTAGCTGTTTGGAAAGAAGAAGAGTGCTTCGATGGTAAGCGCCCGTTCGGGAACAGCAGGTGGAAATATGACCTGTTTGCGGAGTTGGTCAGACAAAAAGTTATAAGCGGTGAACTAGACAAAGACGGTTATGTTAAAAAGATGGACGATAAAGAGGCACATAATTTCATGTGTGAGATTATAAAAAGCTTATAGGAGCAAAAGGAGTGTGTCTAAAATGCACGTTAGGCAAATCGAAAGAACTGAGTTAAATAGGATGGTGCTGCGCCACACGCAATCACTGCCGGAAGTATGCTATAACGGCTGCGTTATCTGCTTCATCGGCTTCGATGGCGATATTCAAGGCGTCGGTACGCGTATAGCCGATCTTAACGCGGATGAGTTCGAGACGTTTAAAACTCTGATCAGCAAAATCGAGTTCGAGGGCGAAGAAGCTGACTATGCGGAGATGGCAAAGGCGGCGCTTGAGGTTGTTAGGCAAACTGCCGACGAGCTGATTGGGGAGCTTGAGAGCCACGGTGATGTAATTTGGAGCGGCGACCTTGATAAGATCAGGGAAAGCCTTATTAAGGCGGAGCTCGCAAATGAAAAACTGAAAATGGGTTAGCTGGTTAGGCGACTGCTTATTGGCCGGTGCGTGAACTGCTCAAGGCTTAAGCGTCCGGGTGTTTTCGTTGACTTTGCCAAACGAAAGGAAAAGCATATGAGTAAGAATATGCACGAAATGTCCACAGATGAAATATTGGAAGCAAAAACCATCGGCCTTGACGATGTCTTCGAGTTCAGATGCAAGGCCTGCGGGAAATGTTGCAAAAACCGTAACGATCTGATTCTCACTCCCTACGATGTATATCGCATATCGTCGTACTTTGGGCGCAGTCCTGAAGAAATAGTTCAGCGTTACTGCGATGTATACAAAGGCGAAAACTCCCATCTTCCAATAGTAGGAGTTGTACCTGTACCTCCCGATAACGCTTGCTCTTTTCTTCATAACAAGAAGTGTAGCGTACATGAGAAAAAGCCTGTTGTCTGTAGGGTCTATCCCTTGGCGCGTCTGCGCTTCATAGACGACGACAGTGCGGCCAAGTTCCAATTTCACGGAGCAAGCTGCAAACACACCCCACAAACAGTTACCGTGAGGGAGTGGATTGGCGACGTGGCGAGCGATGAGGCTGAACAGGCAGGCAAACTGTGGTTAGAAGTCGTCACTACGCTATACCAACTTGTCGAGAAGACACAAGACATGCCACCCGATGTACAAGATATGATTTTCTCAATTTTGTTTGGAGGAATATATTTGGCTTATGATGTTAAGCAACCGTTTCTTCCGCAATTACGCATTAATTTTAACAAGATAAAAGATTTTCTCGAAGATATGGTGAGCGTTGATGAGAGTGGGTGAGTGTTATGGGTGAGTTTGCGGGTTTGTAGCAAGGCGTTCTTATTCGGCTGAGTTGTGCATGTGTGGCGCGCCCGGCAGGACTCGAACCTGCGGCCTTCTGGTCCGTAGCCAAACGCTCTGTTCCAACTGAGCTACGGGCGCGTATGATGCGAATAACAAGATATAGGGGACAATCACCTAACTTCTTTTTTGCCTACACACAGTACAGCTTCCAAGATTTACACGATTTGAACCTCCATATGACACGAACTCATTGTCTCTTTTTATCTCACCGCATAATTCGCACTTAATCCATCTATGGTCATAACTATCGCGAATCTGATTTGTTTGCTGAGTGAATTTATCCTTAACCTGAGCGTATCCCGAAAAATACTCTTCTTTATCATCTATCAGTTTTTGTTGGGCGGTTCTTGCTTCCGTTTCCGCTTGTTGCTGCGCTTCAAGTTTCAATCGTTCTTCACGTTGCAGCTTTTCAGCAGCTTCTTTTTCTTTGAGCAGTTCTTGTCGTTCGAGGTATTTCTTATAAGCCTCTTCTTTCTTCTTCATCACTATGGGATATGCTTTTTCTATTTTAGGGCTACTTATCCAAAGTTTTGGCAGATCTTCTGATAATAAGTATTCTTGAAACGCTTCGCTTTTTAGGACTTGAATCCTTTCGGAATCATCTGAAAAGTCCAACGCTAATGTAGCCATATCTTTGTGGGGTGATACTTTGCTTGTTTTGCACACAGTATCAGGTGGTATGACCTTTAGCGCCAGCTTACTGTTCTTGTAAGTCATTTCTAACGCCTGAATGATTCCTTTGTTGTCGTAGCTAAAATCTACCTTCTCAAACACTATCTCCCGCCCGTCGGCGAGTGGCAAGCTATTGTCTTCGATTTTTTCCCACTCCGGCACTATCTCAATGTGGTCTCTGATATTGCTATTATTTAATTCGTGCCTAGGCGAAAAGTAATACTTTATAATCAGCGACGGCACATAAAACGAAGCTCCGCTTCCCAGTATCTGGTGGATAAGTTTATATAAACCGGTAGTATATGCGATTATTTCGTCACAAGCCTCTTTGCTGTGTGCGAAGTGATGGATTTTAATGTCGCCAAGCCTAGCAATAAAGTCGCCATCGCAAGCGGGGCATTTACACTGACACTTCAGTCCGCGCTCATCATTAGATAGATCTTTTATTAGTATGATGTTTCCGTTCCGCATAGCAAACGGATTTCGTAGACCTTCCATTAAAGTCCCTCCCTGATAAAGTTTTTCAGGTTTAATATGTCAGAACTGTTATTTGTTTTTTCGGCATAAAAATCAGAACATGAAACAGAAATTAGGTGTTCTGGTTCGGCTTGGCTACGGGCGTGTATGGCACCCCTTGCTGGACTTAAACCAGCGACCCCGCGCTTAGAAGACGCGTGCTCTTTTCGCTGAGCTAAAGGGGCATATGGTACTGGCGGCGGGACTCGAACCCGCAATTGTGAATCGGGCTTAAACCGATTGTGTCTGCCAAAATTCCACCACGCCAGCTCGATGCTGCATTTGGATGTAGATGGTGTGAGAGGAGGGAATCGAACCCTCACGATTTCTCACCGGCTTCTAAGGCCGGCGCGTCTGCCTAGTTCCGCCACCCTCACATGTGGTACGTCCGGTGGGACTCGAACCCACGATTTTCTGATTAAAAGTCAGATACCTTACCAGCTTGGTCACGGACGCATATGATATTTTTGGGCTTTCCGTTTTCGTTTAAGGCGTTTCATAGAAATTGTCTCCTTTCTTGTGTTCTGATGCCTCGCTGGAATATTGTGCCAGTAGCTTGGTGGGGAGAGGCGGTATCGAGCCGCCATCTTTCGGGCTTCAACCGAATGCATAGACCATCTTTGCTATCTCCCCGTATGTGGTGGGTGTCGATTAAGCTCGGCCAACCCTCCGCGTAGTGGTGGAACATGAGGGGCTCGAACCCTCGGCCTCCGCGTTGCAAACGCAGCGCTCTCCCAGCTAAGCTAATGCCCCAAAATTGCATTGCAAGGGCGCGGGCCGGAATCGAACCGGCGACGAGGGAAGAGCGTTCCCTGCTCTACCTGACTGAGCTACCGCGCATGCCTGCACCGCAGTGGCTGAGATTCCCGCGCAGCGTCCCACGCGTTCTACAGCTTTTACCGCGCCGGCCTGCCTTTTCGCCGCGTCCGCGAGTGTCAAGCCGATTCTGTGCTGCATACTTCCTTGCAATGCTGTGGCGGAGAAGATGGGGGTCGAACCCATGCGCCGCGCTCATCACACGACCTAACGGTTTAGCAAACCGTCCCCTTAACCAGCTTGGGTACTTCTCCATGTGCCGGCATTGCGCCGGCTTATTATTTTGAAAACTTGTCAGCCACCGTGCAAGCCGCAATCCCCTCCGGTTTTATCCTGCAATCAAACCCGCTTGCTGTGACATACCCGGTTATCTCCCGGATCAGCTCCCGCGTTTTACCGTTCGGACCTACGTCGCAGTGGATAATGATGTCGTATATCATATCATCGTCCAGAAAAGACTCAAGCAGCTCGACTGCGCAATTAATGCTGAGCTCTGTTTCCGTGTAGATTCGATCGCGCAGGTATGGTGTCTTTTTGCGCACTAACGGAAAGTAAAAGAATATTCCGCCTTTGCCGCGCCGGTGTATAACGATTGCGGTCACGTATTTTGTGACGTTGCTGGTTTGCGAATCTGTGCCGACTTCGATTGTATAATCATCGCAGCCGTCTAGGAATGCGGCGATTTTCCCTGAAATGTCGGCAAAAAGCACAATATCGCCACTGCCCGATATGAAATTAGTTTCGTGCGTGAAGATGCTGCTCATGCTGATCGCCTATCTTTCTGTGATGGATTCTTAGATTATTGGCTCCCGCAGAAGGGTACGATCCTTCAACTATCGGTTAACAGCCGATTATTTTACCAGTTAAAACTATGCGGGATTATATGTCTTGTTGTCTGTGGCGGGAACAAGAGGATTTGAACCCCTTCCGCACGGTTTTGGAGACCGGCAAGCTACCAGTTACAATATGTTCCCGTATGGAGCTACTGGTGAGAGTCGAACTCACGTTACCGGTTTTGCAGACCGGCCCCTAGCCTCTCGGGTACAGCAGCTTATGCATTTTTATGGTGGGCAGGGTGGGAATCGAACCCACGAAGACCGAAGCCGACGGGTTTACAGCCCGCGTCCTTTGAGCCGCTTGGATACCTGCCCGTGTGGAGGAGAAGGTGGGATTCGGACCCACGGACGCTTTTGAGGCGCCGGCGGTTTTCAAGACCGCTGCATTAAACCAGACTCTGCCACTTCTCCATGTGGTTGCGGGGGCGGGACTCGAACCCGCGATATCTTGGTTATGGGCCAAGTGTGTTAACCGCTTCACCACCCCGCCATACATGCCCTGCGTCCGGCCCGCGGTACCAACGAACCGGCAGCGGCTTAGCACAGATTGCACAAGCTTATCACTGTTTATCACAGCTTATCACTTTTGGAAACTGGGGCTGCCGCCTACATCCCTGCGAATCCCGCCGGGTCGCGCAGGGCATTGGAGCTTCGAGCCGGAATCGAACCGGCGACTTGCCGCTTACAAGGCGGCTACTCTGCCATCTGAGTTACCGAAGCAAGATAAACGATTCACTTTTTGTAGGAGAGCTCAAATCCTTGCGCTCACAGGCGTTTTGCGATATAATAAGCATATTGCCAAACTGGGAGGTCAGTGCCATGAATAAAAAAGATCAAGAACTTCAGAAGGAAAGAATCGACGCTCGAAAGAATCTTATGGCAATTAACGATGAGATTGTCGAGCTTGAGAAATTGAAATCAGATATCAAGAGGCGCGGCGGTCGCGTTACTCATATACAGAAGCAGTTAAACTTGAAAAAGTCTCAAGCTGCCAAACACAATCGTGTGGTAAACAAGCCTGCGCCTAGGAGCGCTTTTGCTTTGGCCGGCAGCCGGAAGCCCCGAACAGCAACCTCTACGCGGGAAGCGGGAATGAGGCCTGTGCAAGGGGGCAGGGTTTCGCCGCGTTAGCCTCATACGCTTAGGCTTCCGGCTGCTTCTTTTTTGGAGACCCAGACGGGACTTGAACCCGCAGACTCCAGCGTGAAAGGCTGGTGACTCTAACCAATTCGTCTACTGGGCCGTGAATGAGTAACAAAACACCGATACATACAAAAAACCCGGAGGCGGCTTTTGTGCCACTTCCGGGGTGTCTTTTATCCATATGCGTCCTGTACCGCGATTACTCGCGTGGGATCACATCCGATATACAAAAACTCCGGGCAGCACAATTACCGATGCAGTTTTTATTAAAACTCCACAGTGAATATCTTTGTTCGGATGTCATTAAACGGATATCCATGATGTTCTGCCCTTTCTTCGGTATTTTGAAATTACTTAGCTATTATAGCATATCGGTTAATGTTCGTCAATGCTTTAGCGTTTTTGTCACATTTCTGTAACTTTTCCGCAACAGGAGTTTTCTGCTTTTCTGCATAGCGTTGCTATATAGCTTTCTTAAGCTGCTCAAACCACTCTTCCAGTTTGTCGAAGAATTCTTCGTTGGTTATTTTCTCATAATCGTCGATTTCTTTTTTTGCTATGCTTTTGCCCGGCGCCGTACACAAAAATCCGATGCTCTCAATCTCGCACAGCTCATTTTCGGCCAAGCTATTGCTAAAATCCAACTCAATCGGCAAAGTGAAGACAAGAGTGTGAAACCTAAATTCATTGTTATTGACAGGGCTGACAATTCTGTAGTAAGACCAGCTTTCGTCGTCGTTCTGGCGTTTGAGCGTCATGCCAACAAATCGCTCGTTACCCGCTATCGCCAGTTTTTTCTTTTCTGCGTAATGCTTCTGTATAGCAGCATCCAAACTCGCCCTTTGCCTCTCAAGCTCTTTAATACCGGTTTCGCTTATCTGCTCCATCCCCACTCACCCCTCTCCGCAAAAAATTCCCTTAGCCGCCCACAATTGTCTTGAAACTGCGCCAGAAACGGTTTGCTCATGTCGTATTCAAGCCATAACAGATTAAACACTGTTTCTAAATCTGTCAACCTCGTTTCTTTCGACACATACTTTTCCGGCTGAATGAGCGGAGCTATAAATGACGCTATATCGAACCACATTTTGCCCGCCTGCACGGCTTCGTCTGAAGCGGCGCTGCCCATCCAGTCCCTGACGGTAATTGATCGCGGCTCGTTTTTGCAATTTGCTCCGTTGTAGATATACCCCATGCCGTCGCTTCTATATACCCTTGCAAGCGGATATGCCCGGCAAAGGACCGGTTTCATAGCGTGAACGCCACATTTCCGGTTATATAAAAATGGGCAGGTGTTTTTCGGCGGAATTGGCTTTACGCGTGGTATGGGGAGCTTCGATTGGCTACCCTCAATTACCCCGCAGTACCTTTCAGCTATCTCTTTCGGGGATCTGCGGTAATGCGAGGCAATCCCAAAAAGGTCGTAAGGGGTGAGGATAAGGTCATTCCGGTTGTGGCAGCATTTTCCGCATCTGCGGCAGTTAAACTCGAATGTGTCGTCTAAGTTAAGCAGCTTAGCGCTATGAGCCTCATCAGGCATCATATTTTGTATGATGTTTGTTTTTCCCATGTTTTTGCCCTTTCTTGCATTTCTTATGTGTTTTTCGACGCGGGGTGTTTGCCCTATCAATATGTCAGAATTGAGGAGAAACTAAGCTTTCGCTATAAATATTTTTCCTCGATATGAGTGAATATTTGTAGGAGAGTAACAAGAGAGAAAACGTGTCGATTATATCGCTTTATTATGCCATTTCTCTTATTATTCTTTGCGTAATCCCTTGTAATTGCAATGTTTTCATGGTATAATTTAAGAAAAGCATTGGAGGAAAAATTAAATGACCAAAAAAGATTTAGTTGACGCAGTTGCCGCTAAGACCAAGCGGACAAAAATCCTTTCAGAAGAGCTCGTGTATGCTGTTTTCGACGTTATTTCTGAGGAGCTGGCATCGGGCGGCGAGGTTAAAGTGACTGGATTCGGAAAATTCGAGGTTGTCGACCGTGCAGCAAGAACCGGGCGTAACCCAAAAACGCTTGAGATGATTCCTGTTGCTGCAAAGAAAGCCCCTAAGTTCACTCCGGGCAAGGAGCTTAAGGACATGGTTTGCGGTAGCGTGGGTTAAACGGGGGCCAATTCGGTACGCGCAAACATTTAATAGAAAGGAGCATTTTCCATGGATTTGGGCGATTATTTCTACGAGATTAAGGAAAAAGAAGAAAAAAGCTTCACTGAGGAGCTGTTGCTAAAATATTGGGGTGTCATCGGTGGCATAGCCGGAGCTTGCGCGGCTTATGATTTAACAAAGATGGATTCAGAAAAGCTAATGACGTTGATTCGTATGTGTATGGAGCCAACCAAAACGGACGTGGCGGATTTCGAGGCATATATGAGCAAGAACAGGCAGGCAAAGTCGAGTGGGACCGATGCCGTAGATGCGGAGAATGCCGTTGGGGATAACGGGGTGATGACGCAAGAGCTGCCCGGCGTAAAAATCACAATACGTGGCGAGAAAAACGCGAGGATTGCAGCGGGAATACTTGTGGCTTCCGGCTACGAAGTTGCCGCAAGCGAGGTCGATCCCGCCAATCCGCCGCCATTTGCCGAGATGGTCAGCTGCGTAACGCTTGCTGTCGCTGAAAGCAAAGATAGTTCTAGTGACAAAGCTTCTCTTAAGTGGTCGTGTTATGACGAAAAGGATAGACATCTCAAATCCTTGCAAATCGAAGTTGAGAACGGGGATGATGTGCGCGCATTGGCAAGTGTGTTTGTAATGTCGGGTTATGGCGTTTCCACGATGGACAACGGCCAATCGGGCGATAGGAGCGTGGTTCGCATTGAGGATGTCCATAAAAGCGGATATATGTGGGAATAGCGCCAGTTAGCAAAATGCAAACTAACCCAAGCAGGCCCCGCCGAAAGGCGGGCCTTTTTTATGTAGTAAGTATTTCTGACATATTACACACATAGCTTTTACTGACGATTGGAGTTCACGGTTAGGTTGTTCTCTTTTCGGCGCTAGAAGCTTGTGAAAAAATTGCCAGCGGGGCGTAAGAGGCCTTTTGCGTGCGTGATAATGCGCATTCATTTGGCATAACTCGGCATTTTTTCGTAGCGGAAACCAAACCCCTATACCGCGGCATGCTCTTACGGGAGACATGTTTAGCGAAGGCCTTGGGACATAGTTTTGTCCAAGGCGTATCCGGGTTTGCGAGTAGCGTTATTTTTTGCCCCGCAAAATAAAAAAAGAAAGGAGAACCCGTGATGTTGAAGAAAGGAAGCTTTCTGGTCCGAGCAATGAGCCATGAGGAGTACGCCATTTACAAGAGTGGCGGAACGGTTCGCCCCCGCGGGGAAAGGGATGTAATTTATTTCATGCCCGAGTACCAAAACATCGAGTCCTCGTGCCGTGGTGAGTTTTTGGACGTTAAATACACGAAAACGTACCAAAGTATGTCTATGGTGTCGGGGGATCGGATGGTTCGGTTTAAGCTTCTTTGCGACATCGACGGGATCGCAGAGATAGCTGGCCGCCCCTACTCTGACCCTTTTTGCACCGGTTTTTGCTGCACAGTTTGGCTTCAGGAAGTTCATGTGGAATACTATTCAAAAAATGAACTGAAAGAAGTTGAGTGTTTTGTGGGGCACCGGAGGAAAAAGAGGAGTCGGAGAAAAGGGGACAGACCCAAGCTCGCGCTCGCAACCTAACCCTAGCAGACCCGCCGAAAGGCGGGTCTTTTTTATAATACGAGTGTTTCTGACATATTATAATCGGTTTTTATTCTTAGATAATTGGAGTGTCCATAAATCTGAATAAAGCCTTTAGTTTTGTAAGCGTGATAAGTCTCCTATCTGTCGTTTGTTGCATGCGCCGCGTGCGCTGCGATTCCGGCGATTGCTTATTGCCTACATTGCTAAGTTTCCCCTCGCACTTGTACTCATACACCCACTTGAGACGCAAGCAGTTGTTTGAAGCTACGCAAATCCGCGTAGTGTCCTTATTGGAAAAGACTGTTTTGCCATGTACATTGGGCATAACCCGGGGAAACCCGGCATAGGTGTGAGCAAGTATTTTTAATGCCCGTGAATGTCGGGCGGATCGGAGACCATCATGGCTAAGAGGTTTACTATAAAAATTACCCGCAAAGGCACGATCCACGGAATAAACATATCAGAACCCCGTATTTATTCAGTCACAGCAAACTCGATCGAAAGCGCGTTTATCTGTCTCGGCGAGCAATACCCAAGAGTCTCGTTCTTCGGGAAACTTCCCAGCTGGATGCTGAAGCAGTACGAAAAAAATAAGTTTTATAGGTTTCATAGTCACTCGGGAGAAGACGAGTGCGACGACGTCGAAATAGCGGAAGAAGAGTTTACCCATATCCCCGCATTGGAAGCCTGCGCAGGCTGCAACGGCGACCCCATCGACTGCTGGCAGTACGGCACACCATGCGCGTACAATTACAGCGGGAACCCCGTGCCCGTACCAACCCCTGCACTCACATGACTAAAGGCATATATTCAGACCCAAAAGCTGCCCCATTCGGCGGCTTTTTCTTTTGCTCGTGAAAAATAATAACATACACAGAAAAAACAACTCCGATTTTATAAATAAGTCTTTTCTGACATATTATAATCGGTTTTTACTCACAGATAATTGGAGTGTTCATAAATCTGAATAAAGCCTTTAGTTCTTGCCAGTGCCTAGCTTCCTATTTCTACCATCGCCACATGCGCTGATGGATTTGCAGTAGCTTGCGCCCTCGCTTGGCTAAATCACAAAGCTTGCTTTGCCGCACTGTCCGGTCCGGCATTGTAATATATATTTTATCACGCCTGAAACACGAAAGAGCGGATTGCAAGCCCTATTTGTAATCGCGGAACTCCAAGTGTATAAGGAACGAGGCTGGTCGCATGTGCTCGAAAATTGCCGCATATGCGGCTCGGAGTAGGGTATGCACAGTAGTAGGGAAGCCCGGACTGCCATGGCAGCGGGTCGGAGAAAAACAATGAACGCAGTTATTTACAAGAATGCAGAAGCAGCCGAAGGTTACTTTAACACCTCCGCTGAGGCGGAAAACCAGATTGTCCCGTTTTTCAACTCAATCCTCGTAGATATCGGGCTTATGCCCGCCAAAACAGAAATTACGACAATCAACACGTCTCCAGAAGGCCATAGCTTCTGGAAAGGCGGCATCCTCATCATGGAGCGGATTATGTCCCGCTGGAGCATTCAGGAGCATAAGGATTACACAGACGGCCCTGATACCCCCATGCAATACATGCTGAGGGTGTCCGAACCCGAGCTCGAAAACGGGTGGAAACTCCGGCGTTACGCAGAGGTCTACGATGGGCTCGCTCAACGCGTCGTCTCAACACAGGAGAAGGGGTTTCTTCACCAGGAAGAAGTCATGGTTAAAAAAATCGGAGGAAAAATCGTCTTGGCATATTTTACCACCGACGACTATGAAGTCCCCGTAATCGAGATTTGGGTCCCCGCAGAGGGACGGGTCGTATACGCATACGGCTTTAAAAAAATCACAAAAAAGGGATTAAAAAAAGCCCTCTCCTTCGCCGCGAAGAGGTTCGACGATGATGACGGAAATGGTTCCGGTGGTTACGACGAGGTCTTCAATGCCCGAGATCACATCCCGGGCATCAGGAAAGTCACTTCGTTTATCCGCCACGGCCATTTTAGCCGGCTCGGAAAAGCTCCCTGTGAGTGGGGCTCTTTCTGGAACCGCGTCCGAGCTCTCCGCAGTGTGTACAATGCGCCATCCTGGTGCTACGCACATATTGACGGAGACGGGAACTTACAGGCAAATGTCCCCGGCTTACCGGTTTTCGCTCAACTCGCATAGTCAACGCTAAAGGCATATTCAGACCAAAAGAAAGCTGCCTCATTCGGCGGCTTTTTCTTATGCATAAGAAAACATTTGCGAAAAACAACTCAGTTGTTACAAGTCGGTCATTTCCAACATACTATAGCTGGTTTTATTTTCAGATGATTGGAGTTTTCCATCTGAATAATGCCTTTATGTTTAGGGAACGACCGTCAGCCATTATTGTCATTTAGGGCATGATGTTGAACAGGCTGTTTCCTTATTCAGCTGTCTCTATGGCTGTTTATAATAAGCAAAAAGTCGAAGCATGGCATGAGCCTCTATATTCCATCACATCCAGTGCTGGACGCATGAGGCCACTGTGCTTTTACAAGAGAGGAGGACAAAAACATGAGGATTTCCAAGATGCTCCACCCACAGTCGAAGGTGGCCGCCCATCGCCGCGGCTCCGGCAAGGTCACAAGCCTGACCGGGAAGCGCGAGGCGGATGTCGTCATTTCGGAGAGCCTTCTTAGGACGATGACTAAGAAGGGCCGCAAGGAGTATAACAACTCCATGCGGCTTAACCCTCTGGATGACGCCCACCTTCGCCCCTGGGCGCCTCCCGACATCGTAGGGGTCAGCGATGCCAAGCTCTACAGGCGCTGTAGAGCGAAAGCAGAGCTCCTTCGCGATGTTGCGGCTGTTTAGAGACAGCCCTCTCGCATTAAGCCGTTGCCCTGCTGCCAGCATGGTTAATTGCTTAATGCGAGCGGAAGGCATTATTCAGAAAAACCAATTCAAAAGCAGCTAGGTAGCCGAAAGGCTGCTTTTTGTGTTCTTGGGCGGTTTTTTCTGTTTCTCGAAGTGCAACATGCCAAGTTGCCTCACAACCAAATCTACAGGCATTTTTGCACATAAAAGAAAAGCCGTCCAAGCGCAAGCAGACAGCTTTCTTATATCCGAATTACTACGAACTCTTTTAATAATACCGTTTGATAACTTCGACTGCAACACCGCTTCTTACAACCACGCCATTTCCAACATACTACAAGCGGTATTGCTTTATGACGAATGGAGACATTGCATCATTTAGCAGTATACACTAAAAGACCTGAACCGGCAACGGACAGGCGAAGGAGAACAAAATGAAAACAAATCAGATTAACAAAGAAAAAGTCGAAAGAGCGAGAGTTACAAAGGCGAGCTTTTCAATCAGTCAAAACTCACTGATTAAGCTTTCCGTAATCAACGAGGGAAAAGTAAAAGCATGGGGCAAGCAGCTTCGTGATTTATACTACCTCATTGAAGAGCTTGAGGAGTACAAAGCTCGCCGGCTAACCGGCAGTATGCAGTTCAAAGACGTTGAATACGATTTTGAAAGCAGATCGCGGAAAAAAGAAATGGCGGTCAATGTCGCCTACAACCTGACCGTCTCGATGAACAGGCTTGCAGAGGCAAACGGACTGTCCCCCGTTCTTCCGTACATGGATGAGATGAGCAAAACCGAAGCTATCGCTGCTCTCCTCGTTTATGTGGAGACGCTCGTCGGCAACTCCGAGTACGCCTCGTACATGAGGAAAATCCGGAGATACGCTGACGCCAGCTAGTTGTTTGTGAAAGGAGTTAATCATGGAAAAAACGATGGTGAGAGTTATGAAAGAAGGAAGAGCTAAAGATTACCAGCGGAATGCTAAATACTTTCCTTACTACTATGTCATAATAAACAAGAAGAGCGTCCTGTTGAAACTGGGTGGCTGGAGTGAAGGCGAGCCTGTCTTACAGGACGAAGGAGGCCAGTACATAGAATACTGCGAAAACAAATACTATCTTAAATAGTATTTGTTCGCGAAAATGATGCATTAAATCGAAAAAGGCCGCACCCGCGGCCTTTTCTTTGTTCTTTTAATATTGCTTCCCTGTTAGTCTTCAAGCTGGGAAGCTTCCTCTTGCAGCTCTTTCACCCATTTGTCTGCCCACGCTTCGTGCCTGTCAGCTGATTTCACGACCTCTACGAAGTCTTTCAGGTACCACATTGCCATCTCGCTGATGATCTGGTCAAGCGTCAGATCTTGGTGTTCGGCTGCTTCCATGATCCCGCCCAGCAAAACCTCTTCTATATTTACTTCGATTTTCATTTATTTAAACCTCCTGCCTCTCTTGTGAGAGGGTTTTATTATGTTTTATATTTGGAGTATAACATAAAAGCCTTGCGGTGTCAAGTTTTTTGCAGCTCTCCTACAAATGATTAGGGCGAATTTTTGTTTATTATGGCCGTTTTCTTAAAATGTCCGCAGTGCAGAAAAAGTCTTTGAAACAGCGGCAACTGTTTTACGTGACATGCTCCCACCGCCTTCGCCCTGTCGGGCTTAGAGGCGGGGGCTTCCCGCTCAAGACTGCCAGCGCAGCCAGTATCAACGGGCTAACTCCGCGTGTCCCGCGGATCGTATTAGAATAAGCTATGCCGCATCTTCCCGCATCAAGCGGTACATGCGCAAGGCTTCCTCCCTGATGTTTATTGCGGCGTTCTCGTTCCTGAGGTGATGTGTACCGCACTTAGGGCAATCCCATTCCTCTTCGCCCAGCTCCAGCTCCTTATAGACATAGCCGCAGCCCGGCGTGCTGCACAGCTTGCTGGAAGGGAACCACTTGTCTATGGTTATGTAGTGCTTGCCCTGATCCTCAAGCTTGTACTTCAGGAACTCCCGGAACATGCCCCAGCCTGAGTCGTGGACGGACTTGCCGAAATTCAAGGAACGCGACATGTTGCGCATATTGATATCTTCCACCCCGACCAGATCGCAGGAGTTGGCTATCTCCCTGCTCCTCTTGTGAAGGAAGTCATTGCGCTGAAACGCGATCTTCTCATGTATCCGGCTTATCCTGAATTGCTGCTTCTTGTAGTTGCCGCTGTTTTTAACCATCTTGGACAGCCTGCGTTGCTCTTTTGCGAGCCTGGCTTCCAGCTTGCGGTAGTGCTTGGGAAACCCGCCGCCATTGCCGCTGTCGTCAACATAGCCGCCGCTCATGGCGAAGTCTAGGCCAATGGCCGTGACGGCTTCTATGAGGCCTATAGTTTCGGAATACTCGTATAGTATAGAAACGAAGTATTTACCCGTGGCTGTCTGGGTTATCGTAGCTGATTTAAGCGTGTAGCCGCTTGGCGGAACCCTGTGTTTCTTGATCCTGACGCTGCCGAGCTTGGGCAGTTTGATATATTGATCTAACAACTCTATGTTGTTGTTGACGCAGTTTGTCGTATAGCTCTTAGGTCCCTTTTTCTTTTTGAACTTAGGGTGGCCCTCGAAGTCGTAAAAGGTCAGATCCTTGCCGTTGCGTGCGACCCATTCCAGCTTCTGCTTTGTGTAGCGGAACTCGCCTATACCGAAGAACCGGCTGTAGGAAGATTCAAGGTTGAGCTGGGCGTTTGCAAGCGCAAGGCTGTCAACCTCGCTGAGCCAGTCATGGCTTTCCTTGAAGCGGGCATAAGGGACAATGACGCTTTTGCCTGTTGTTTCAAATGAATCCATGCTTATATACAGGGTGTTGTTATATATGAACCTGACGCATCCGAAGGTTTTGGCGAATAGTATCTCCTGTTCTTTATTTGGATACATCCGATACTTAAATGCCTTGTTGCGCCGGTTAGGGTCTTTTGGCTTCTTTTTCCGCATATTGTCACCGCCTTTTTATACTATGCATTATAGCACAAAATCATTGAAATATCAAGCTTTTACAAGCTTTTTATATACAAATTTTGCGAAAACGGCAATTCATCTCACCGCCTGCGCTTCGCTAAGAGGCGGGAGAATTCTTGCCGCGGGGGAGTTAAACTTGTTTTGGCAGCTTAACGCCGCTCGCTCAAACCTCACGCGAATATGCACATTACGACCTTCTACCGGTAATAGTTGCATATGCTATATTGTTCTCACGCCTCACACTCATACATGCATTGCGACCGCACTGCTTCTTGAACTACTGCGAATATCTCTCACGCCTTACGCATATTCGTGCATTGCAACTACTACATATTCAACTTTCGCCAACCTCAATCGCATTACACTGCATTCTTCGATTTGCCATTACGCGCTCTGCACATATCGCATATCAGGCGCCCCGACGGATTAATATGCCGGGGGTTAACCTTGCCGAGTGCCAGCGGTGCCTGCAATCGCAGGGCTTACCCGTCGCTTCTCGATTTCGGGACGCTGAGACGCCCCAGATGTTTCCTTAATCATCTTCTTCTTTTTCCATCTCCTTCTCTTTCTTGTTTTCCGGGGGATATGGTATCCCCTGCGCTATACAATCCCTTTCAATGATTTCGTCAATACCTTTTATAGCTATGTTCTGCGCGGCGTTGTAATCCACATGCTCCTCGTGCCCGCAAGACAAACAGACAAATTTTCGCTTATTCGTGTTGTCCTTGGAGATGTGACCGCATTTAAAGCATCTCTGTGAAGTGTAATGAGGCAATATGTCACTTATAACGGTTATGCCCTCCGCTTTCGCCTTGTAAGTGATTTTGTCTTTCAAATCGTCATAGCTCCAGTTTTTTAGGAAGGCTTCCTTGGTTTTATCCGTAATGCCGCTTAGATCCCTTATTTGAATTACCCCGCAGCGGTTCTTAACGGCAAACTCAACAAATTTCTTGCTGTACTGGTGATTTTTGGTTTCGCGGAAATTTGCTATCTTTCTTTTTATATCGTTCACGGGCTCCATTCTTTTCGCATAACCGTGGCCGACAGAGCCTTCGCCTGCAAACTTACGCGAACGTGAGAAATCACGCTTACGTGCTTCGACGCCCCGCCTAAACTTATCTATTTCGCTGCCCGGCAGCCAGAACCGCTCGCGACTGTCGCTCACCGCTGCATATATGGGGTGGATAAAACCAATATCAATCCCGCATATGGTGTCTGGATTAAGGTCGTTTTTCTTGGGTGCAAACGTATACGTAAGATTGCACTCCCACATGCGTTTATCCTTGTTGTATATGAGCATCCCGGAACCGTATGAGTATTCGCCGCTAATGCACCTGTTGATTATTGCGTGCCCGGATTTTGATTTGCGCCACACTTCAAAAGTCACTTGTCCGCCTGCAAGCCCAAGCTTCTTCGCCCCTTCCGTTGAAAACACGGATAATTTCATGTATAGCTTTCCTCCGGTGGATATGAATTTTATACTTTCTTTTTTTATGTTTATTGGTTGGTCTTGTTTAAAGCTCGCTAGGGACTTTCTGCCTGCGAGAACGTCTTGATAATCGGTCGAGAATCTGCTATACGCCGACTCTGACACTGCCGTTGTGTTGCCGGTTTGTAACGAGGGAATAATATCCGCAGCCAAGTGGTAAAGGTGATTTCTTATTTTACGCCCATTTAACAAGTCTGCATCGGCGGGGTATTTCCCGGTCTCCTTTTTTATTTTCTCACGTCTTGTCATATAATCAAAATACTGACTCGCAGCAGAGTTCTTAAACTCCCGGATGTCCCTTTGAATGCTCCATAGTGAAGAACGCAGATCTTTATAGGAAAATTCCGCATTTTCCTCGAATAACAGACCGAACCGCACTGTCTGTGTTGGTATTTTTGGCGCGTTATTATTATTGTTGTTTTCCTTCTCTTTTTTCTTTGTTGTTGTCATTTTTCTTTGCCGCAACCAGTTTTAGGCAATGCGGCTCTCCTTTCTTTTTAAAAGCTCTATCATACGCCGTCTCACGCCTTATACACACATGTGCATTGCAACGGGGCAAAGTGAGCTCATACCAAAGGAAGCTGCTCTCACGCCTCACGCATATACATACATTGCAGCTGCGACATATTGTGCTTTTGCCAGCCTCAGTCGTATTACACCGCGTTCTGAGACTTGCCAAAACGCACGTTGCACATATCGCATATCAGGCGCCCCGGCGGATTAATATGCCGGGGGTTAACCTTGCCGAGTGCCAGCGGTGCCTGCCATCGCAGGGCTCACCCACCGCTTCTCGGTTTCGGGACGCTGAGACGCCCCAAAAGTTTTTGTCATAATATCCTTCTATCCTCATCCCACAATTCCCCGCTGAGAATATGCCCGCAGGTATCCTGTACACTTACCGTCCAAATGTCCCTTCTGTCGAAGTAGTTAATGGATGTTGGCCTGCCAAGCGACCCAAAAATACCGGCAATCTGCCTTGCGTCGTTCTCACTATGGACGTCTATCTGCAAAAACTCAAGTGGTACAATCTCCGCAACCTTCCCATCCCCGTTTTTTCTATGCCTTTTCGGCGACTCGCCTTGCGGGCCTTCGTGAACGATGCCGACAATATTTCCCTTGCTAAAGAGCTTTTCAGCGCTGATTATGTAATCGCCAAAGCCGTCGCCGGCTTGCCTTATGTCGGAAACGAACACGGTATACCCTGCCGCCGCGAGGGCGCTTGTAGCGGTGCGGGCATCTTCCTTGTTATCAACCATGAACTCGCACCATTGGAGGTTTCTTAGTTTTTTTGCCATCTGTCTAATTCTCCTTGTTTTTATTCACATGGTTAATATGTCAGATTTCAAATTTCTTTTTCCGTTCACCTACAAACAAATGAAGCGATGGCCGGATTGTATCGCCGCAAAAAGAAAAAGCCCCAAAAGGAGCTTTTGTCTTTTCAATATGGAGTATTATTCTACGCTGTGGCTTATTAGTTGAAGACGGTATTCCGTCTTAACCTCTGCCTTGCACCCTGAACACCGCCAGATTATGACAAATATTGAGGGCGTGTGTTTTGAGTTGTGCATTTGCCTGCCTATTTCGTCCAGCGCGTGGCCGCAAGCGGGGCATATTGTAGCCCTATTCATAGCTCACTCCCCCGATTTTTACAGGCTGGGCAATCGCCTTCATCATGCTCGCCGTCGTAGGAGTAGATTATGCCGCAGTTTTTGCAAATCCACGCCTCACCGTCGAGCAGCTTAGCTTCGTCATCTGCCCATGCGTATGTGTCACATGAGCTCTGCATGTCGCAGTTTTCCTGACACCACATAAAGGTTCGCGGCTGCTCATGCAGACAGCATCGAATGGTATCCGGGCTGGCTAGGATTGTGTCCTCAAACCAGTTTAGCGCATCAGCGCCGGGAAAGCCGGATAAATCGAGTTTGCTTTCCGCGGATGCTTCGGATCCCAAGATGGCTTTTTGCTCGTTTGTCGAGTTTTTAAAATCGTCTGGATGATACATTTGAATCCCCTTTCTTTTTAGAGCGCAGCGCCTGCTTGATTATTCTCCGGTGTCAGTTTCTATCACTACGCTGCCTTCTCGTGCCTTTTTAGGTTTAATTTTCTCGACTGCCTTATACAGTTCGCGGTAGCCGTCGGGGTTGATCCCCTTCTTGAATTGTTCCTCCCTGTCACTTATTGATTGCTTCTTATGTGCAAATGCTAAGATTCTAAGAAGCTGATCTTTTTGGTACTCCGTTATATTCATAGTTTCCCTTTCTGCCTTTGGCGTAATTTCCTCAGCGATCGCCATGGACGGCGCGCTCTAAGCTTTCGATGTCAGCTAGGACCGCATCTGCGAACCAATCTAGCGAGTTTGCCGGAAAGTCGGGTTGGGGAAGCCGTGACAAATGATGGAATGTCATGCTTCCGCTGTTTTCACTATCCAGCCTGTCCTCGGTTTTACTGATCAGCGAATAGAAGCTCAGCCCGCATAGCGAAGTAAAAATACTATCTATGAGGGTGCGTGTCTCGTCCGGGCCGTCGGCGTACAGGCAGATGATCCGCCTGCAATCGCCGAAATCTGATAAAAGCTCCTGATAAAACACGTCTACGAGAACTTCAGCCGCTTCATCGTCATGGATAAAGCGCTGAAGCATGTTGTCCGTAGTCGTGGCTCTTCTATTTTTGGTAATCATTTTGTCCTCCAATCTTTTACAATTCAGCAGTCGCTTCCTCGTAATACATACATTTCGGACAGTATGGTATCCACACTCTCCAGTAAGTGTTGCCTTCATTGTCGTTTATGTGCCCGTAAGCTGTCTGCATTTCGCCGCAGCCATTGGGGCACATTTCCGGCACATCGTCTATTTCTCCCACTTTAGTTCTCCTCTTCTTTGCTCGTTTCGCTGTCCTCGATAAACTCACCGCGGAGAGAAACCCCGCTGGTTTGTTTTACGGTAACAATATATTTGCTTTCCCTGTATTTTTTCATTGAAATCGTGTCCCCGCTCATTATCAGCGCGTTTACTATTGCGCGGGCATCGGCTTCGTTCTCGACCGCTATTTGCACGGCATCAAGATTGACGGTGTTGTTAAAATCGTCCCTCTCCGGGTTTTCCGACCGGATAGCTGTGAGTCCGTCCCTATAGCCTTCCGCTATAACGACCGATGAACAAGCGCCATCACCTATTTCGGAATAATCGGTCCAAACCCCGTAACCGGAAAAAGCTAATGCGCTTGCAAATGCGCGGGTATCGTGAAGCGCCGTTTCCCCATCCTCATTGATGATGGAAAAGTCAAGCCAAGCTAACGGTTTTAGGTTTTCTGTTCCGGTATCATCTTCGTCACGTGATACTACTGTTGTTATTGCCATATTCTTTTCGTCCTTTCAAAAAATAGTTCCAAGAGGAAGGTTGCACGCACTTTCAAGCCTTACGATAAATTCGCGCAATGCGTCATTTTCCCTTAGTATCCCTCTTACCTCTTCGATATCCTCTTCTTTCATTGCTGCTGTGCTCCCGTCATCGGCCTTCCTGGTCATTAAAGAGCCGATTCTGTCGTTGTTTAACTCCATCATTTCCCCGATGATGTCTTTCACCGTTTGCAAGTCTTTTCTTAATTTCATAGTTGTACACCTTCTTCGTCTTTGATTATCCCGGCAAATACGAGCAATGACCGCATTGACCAGCCGGATAAAGCTATAAGCACATCGTCGGTTACTCCGGGGTTCTTAATGTAGCAGTTCATAAGCGCTGTGCCTTTTTTCCAGAAAGGCTCGTCATCGCTTGCCATCCGGTTGTTTAGCTCCTCAATGAGGCTTTCGCAAACAACGTCCGAATCTTCCAGCGTGTCACTGCTATAAGCGTTCAAGAGGCTTTCGAGCGAAAGCTTTTCCGCATTTTCCCTCATTAGCTCGGCAATTTCCTCGTACACGGAGATGTCCTCGTCGCTTGAGCCGTCAACGCCGAGAAGCTGTTTGATTTCCTCTAAATTATAGGCGGCTGATCCGTCGGCATCTATCCCGATGTAATCGAGTATTTCCGGCGGAAGGCATGCGTCGTTAAGTATTTTTTGTATTTCTTGGTTCATTTGTTCCCCTTTCAGTGTTGCGGCGCCAATGGCACCATATGTTTTAGCTTCCGGTGGCTTGCGCAGAGCAGAAATGCCCTGCGCGCCGCCATGCTTGCTTAGTCAGACAACCACCTTAACAATCTGCCATTCGGCGAACCATTCGTCAGCGACTATTTTGGCATCCGAATCGCAAATCGTGGTTCTCCAATGATTACCCGCTTTGAGGGGTTCCCCATTTTCGTCCGTTGCAAAGTCTAGGAACATGCCGTCGTAGTCCCTTTGCATTCTTTCCCTCGCTTCGTCGAAGCTGTTGAAGAACTGTGGCTTATTGAACGGGTTGCCGCCGATAACGCCTGAGCAATATGTCATCAGGCAATATTTCTCAGCTGTCTCAGGTGCGGGTTCAAGGATGCCCCCTAAATCCTGCACGGCTTCCCGGATCGCTTCCTGAGCGAGGCTGTCCGTCCTTGCTATGTTGTTAATATAGACCACACCGACATCGCCGGACTTGGTCTTTATAACCTTCGCAATCACAGCGCCTCCTTCGTTGTCATCCTCAGTTTTCCATGCGTCTATGCAGATCGTCTCTGTTATGTCCCCTTCGCAGGGATCCGCGTCAATGCGGAAGTTATTCGATACTCCATTCCAGTAACTCATACTTGTTCTCCTCTCATTGTTGGTGGCGCGGGAAACGACATCCAGTGTGATACGTCATCTAACTTCCATGCGGTAAATGCGTCGTAGAAAGAGCCGTCCATGCTAAGATATCCTGCGCTCACAGATACAGTGCCCTCGTAGTATATGAGGACCCGTTCGTATTCCATTGGGAGCTTTACCTTTACGCAAATCCAGCTCGCCTTCATTATGCACCTTTCCTATCTTTGTATCTGAGCTTACCGTAAAGCATTTCTGCGGCGGCTTCAAGAGTATCCCAGTTTATGCCGACAGATGCGTCGTGACATCGTTTGGCACTCATAAGGACATCCATGGCCTGCTTATCAGTAAGCCCGCCGTAGCCGGATAACCCCTTAACGTCGTGTATGTCCCAGATAACCATGATCTGGGTTTTAGGATCGTACCTCTCGCGGTCATCTATCCTTTCCTGAATCTGCGTTGAGATTATAGCTTCCGCTCCGCATTTTTTGCACGTCCATATATTGCCGTCATTGGGTTTATGCGTCACTTCAAGGCAATCTTGGATTGTGCTTACGTAGTCGCCATCGGCGGTGACTTCCCAATCTTGCATGACGTGGGCGGTTGTGACAAAAGTCGCGCCGCATGCATTGGGGCAAACAAATTTACTCATTTTTGTCCTCCTATATTTTAAAATAATGTCTTATTGTTTTTAGCAGTAGTTCTGTGTTTTGTTTTAAGCGACGCGCCCCGCCTGATCGCATGCTCTTTAACCGCATGGAAATCATAGTGGGACAAGCTTTTATCTTTGCGGGCTTCTTCAATGCAGGTACGCAAAGTATCGGCATCAACCGCAGCGTCAACCCTGTTTAAATAATGCACAATTGTCATTTTTGCCTCCAATCTTGTAACTCAGCCATCGCCGCGTTTAAACATCAGCGTCTTCGGTTTTTGACATGCCTATATTGTCATTTTTGGCAGCCATTCCTTGATTTGCGCTTCGTGAACGCTAAAAGCTTCATCTATGGCATTGGTCTCGGAATACCCTTTTCGACGATTCTCGTTGAAAGTTTCAAGGATACCGTCGATTAGGTGTTCGTGGTCGCCGGATGTGCCGGGCGCTCCATAGTCGTCCTTCAGCATCTCCCAGATCCACTCTTTCTTCATCTGCCGGTCGCAATATTCCCAGATATCGTGGATGTGGTCTTCGGTAAGCTTGACGTTGAGCTCAAACTTTCCAACACATGACGCTTCGCAGACGGCGATGAATTTTTTCATCTCTGCAACGCTAACTTCTTTCGTAACTGTGTATTTGTAGTCCATCTTAGCCTCCTGTATTTTACTCAATTATCAGCTTGCTTTAGCTTTGTAGACGGGTCGAAATGCAGTCCGTCTTTATAGCCCATCTGAGCAAACTGTTTCCGCCATCCTTCATAATTGGCTTTTCCAAACGCACTAACTGTGAAAATCATCGAAAAAGCATCAATGACCGGTTGAGGAGTAATAAGGACAAGCCCTTGCTCCTCGTTTTCGCTGTCTTGCTTTTGAAACGCCTCAAGGATGCCGTGGCAGAAACCATTGCCATAGGCATCAGCCATCTGCCTAGTCTCCGCCGGGGTATATCGGTTTTGATAATGCTTCCGGATCCGTTTGCATTCGCTTGCAACGCAGTCAAATGCGTAGGCTAAGATCTGCTCACAGACGTCTATATCGTCGTCAAGCCCTATCAAACCTATTGTCACTTTTTTCTTTCCCCTTACGTGTTCCCGGTATGACTTGCAACAATAGTGGTGGGCTATAATGCTCGATAACCTGACTGCCCATGTGTTTGTCATTTTCGTGCAGGTTATACTTGTCAGCCTGTCAATGACTATCGCGTCTTTGATACGCTCAATGTCAGCTTCCCTGAGCTTGTGCTTTGCCATAAGCTCGCGTGCTTTTAACAGAGCGGCCTTGGCTTCATGCTCGTTCGGGCTGCTTGATAATGCGAGCAGCTTTGAGATCGTGTCCTTGATGTTCTCAATCGTTTGCATTGTAATAATCCTCCATAAACGTCTTCTAGCCTGCAATATATTCAACGTCATAGCTGACATTGAACCTTCTTGCTATGCCGTGTTTTTCCAGCCATTTCAGGGCATCCTGCTCCGTCCTAAACTGTTTGGCATCTTGCGTGCTGAATACGCGTCTTAATGTTCGGGCTGTAAGCTTCCTTATATACCCGCCGCTTGTTAGTTTTACCGCGTAAAACTCATTCAGCTTTACAGGCGCTTTGCGAAACTTCGGCTCTTTCGGATGCTGAATAGCTTTTTCGCCCGGAAATTCTAGGCATACGTAGATGGAACCTTCGTTATCCGCCTTCCGGGCAAGTCTTTCATCCGCGGCTGCAAGGAACGCTGCAAGTTCTTCGGATGTCTTTGCCGTACACGACAGCTCTCCTTTGTTTTTCTGCTTCAGGCCGCCGCCGGCATATGTCTCGCCGTCGGTGTACCATATTGACAGATAGCAGCGGAGATAGATGTCATGATAGCTTGCTTCGTTAAGCTCTTCGAGGGTCATTGCGGACTTTATGCCGTTTTTAATAAACGACGTCCAGCCTTTGTCGTTGACCCATTTTCCATGCCATTTGAAGTGTTCCTGATACTCTCCTCCGCAACGCATTTCAGCTGCTTGAAGCATTTCTTCCTCCGTAACAGCGGGGCTTCCGTTCGCGATACCGCCGTTAGATGCGAGGATGGGGCTCCAGCTCCGTTCTCGCTTCCATCTGTTTGGGGAAGTTTCTTGATAGCAGTTGTTTGACCCCATGAGCGCGAGGGCGATATACCTGCCATCGCCGGTTTTAAGGAACTGGCGCTCATATACTATCATGTAACTCATTTGTACTCCTTTCTAAAAATCCGTATTTGTAATTTCTCCATATTGAATTAAGCTCCCCTTTCGTCGATAATAAGATTCTGTTGTAAGTATGTCGGAAACGCTTGTGTTGTAAGACACGCCGGAGTATCATAATGGCGGCAAAGAAAAACAGCCCTCCCGCAATCCGGGAAGGCTGTTTCTAATATGGGAATGTTTTAGCTTTGAATCATCGGTTCGTCACGATCAAGCACAACGTCAACTGATTCGTTACCCATCAAGGGTGTCAGCCCGCGATCAATGAAGTATCGACCGGGAACCCATGCCATTGCGTCGCACCAAGTAAACCGTGTGTGTTTATGCACGCGTGTGGCTTCTTCCGTCCCTGAATCAAGAAAATCCTGTACAGCCGCCCTAAGTGCGGCTTCAGGGTCAATGACGCGGCTGTTGACGTAAAACGAGGTAACATCCGCCTCTTGACCGTTTACCATAATGACATTAAATACTTTCATTTGCTTTCTCCTTTGTACAGGTATTAGCTATGGAGGCTAATGCGAATGTAAGGGTCATCATCGCACATTGCTTTCTTTCGTTGTCCCACCATGCGCAACTCGTTACACATCTACAGGATGTGTCTATATCCGTGTCGAGCGGGCATAGTTTATAACTAAAATCTGATATCGCCATCTGTCAACCTCCTGTTTTTCTTTAATGTTAATTTTCTCGCAATCATTAACGCCTTTTCACGGTTTTAAAATTCGTTTTTCCCCGGCAGTTCTCTGAATCGTTCTTATATGCGCAATACGAGCAGTAAAAAGGGGATAGGCACTCGCCCAACTCATCGTCTGTCATTTTGCGTATAATATCTCCATTAGTCATTTTCGACACCTCCCACATCGCTTATATTCTTTGTTGATTCCCATTTTTTGTTCCCCTTTCTAGTAATCTCTGGCATCCAGCTGCGATGCAAAGAAAACCTCATCAGATTGCGGCCCGAAATAGACAGCCGGGCATTCGCAGCAATGGTCGCTGCATCTGTCCGAGCACTCGTTACGGTATTCACAGTCTTCGTCCCAAAACCGCTGTTTTCCCCTATCTTTCAGCATCTTTGCTAAATTTTCAATTGTTTCTGGAAGCGGTATCGTGTTTACTGCATGGCCGCCTCTCATAATTGCGACCTCTGCGCTAAGCCTTCCTTGCTCGTCGTTGGCCGGTACCATAGTCAGTGTTTTGCTGGAGCCGTCTTCGCCGGTGAGAATGACGGTTGTGAAAAGGTCAGACTTCGATGGCCCAACGATCTTGTAATCCATATCCAAGAACCCTGACAATGCATAAGCAATTGGCTTAGCTATGCCGTCAAGCCAATTGGGCAGCTTGATTTCGGCAAGTTTCCGCTCCAGTTTTGCTATGCGTTCCCTATGTTTTTGAATTTCTTCGTTGATGTCATGGATTTCTTCTGTGACATCATTTCTTGCATCGACGTAGTTAAGTATTATTCCTTCCAGTGTTATTCCCATATTTAGTTTCGCCCCTTTCGTCAATAATAAAATCTCTGTAGGGAGTATGTCAGAACAGATAACTTCGTATGACTTGACGGAAACGGCAAACAGGCAGGCCGATGTTTGTAGGAGAGCAAATATAACCCTCCGGCACATCCTCTCATTCAATTGCGCCACTCTTACAGCGCTTATTTGCATAGCTTCATTTTGCGCCCTTCCAAAGTGTTTGCTGTTGCAGGGTATGTCAGATTTGCAGTGCGCGTTGGATTTCAGCCATGCCTACAAAAAAGAAAAAGCCCCATGTAAAGGCTTTTTCCTTTTTAATATGGATTTATATGGATTTATGCGAATGCCAAGAACACCCGTGGCTTCAGCCATGGGATGAATCGGCAGCCTTACAGCTTTGCATAAATCTGCATAAAATATATAAAATACATCTGCTGTATTTGCCAACAAACCTTGCAATTGCAATGGTAATATGCTATAATTAGACTATCCGTTAAGGAGGTGATTTAATTTTGCATCTTTGTTTCTAACATACAAGCTACTCATCTTGTATGATCCTTCTTGGTGAGCGTCCGCAGATCCGTCTAAGCTGTCAAGGTACTGCATTCCTGCCTTAGACCTTGATATGTAGATGTAAAGGTCTTTGTGCTCGTAGCCGCTCATGTGGTAATAGTTGCTTAAGACAGGCATCACGCCAAGCTTATTAGCCTTCTTGTCAACCAGTTCCACAAAGAGTCTGTAAACCTCGTCTTGTGCGTCGGGCGCAATCGTGGACGTGTACGGCCTTTCAAGGAAAAGTATCAGCCGTTCCTGATACCTTGCCGCGTCCTGCGTTCCATCTTCCTGTTCCAGGTCCGCGAAGCTTAGGGATGCGCCGTCGCCTTCGCTTGTTTTTTGGAAAGAGCCTTTTGTTAACCTTATGATAGCCCTTCCTACGATCCTTCCGTCCATATGGGCGTAAAGGATTTTTTTGTTGCTGTCGAAGGTCGCCATCAGGCATTCCCTATAGACTCCGCTGTCATATGACAGGCAGGTCTTCTGCGGCGTGGTGCCGACCGTCACGGTGCTGAAGAAGTCGTCATGTTCGCGCACGGTGATTTTTCCCCTCACCATCTTGATGTTTGCGCCCCACAGCCGTTTCTGGTTTTCGCTGATGGGGTATCCTATTTCCCTAGCAAGGTCATCGGCGTAGTATTTCAGCTCGCTGAACTTGCCCATCAGCTCGGCTTTCACGATCCGCTTCAGCGATTCGCGCTGAGCCCCGTCGATTCCGCCGTAATAAGTGCTTGTGATTTCCGCGCCGTTCTTGCATAAAAATTCGATTACCCTGTCTTCGTTTTTCTGAAGGAATTTCTTATCAATGCCCATTTTGTCGACCAGGGCTTTCCACTGCCCGTCAACCTCGACGATATTGGCCTTTAGTTCTGCAATTGTCAGAAAGCCCTGCATGTTGCCATGGTTTTTTAACACAATCATGGCGTCTGCCCGCACCTTCATCTGCGGGACGAGCCTTGAAAGCTTGTCCATGTGGGTAAGCAGCCTGACCGCGTCATGCTGCGTCAGCCCATCTATGCCCGCAAACTCCTGCCGCATCCAATCCGACAGGGGCTTCTGCGAAAGGGCTTTTGCCAGCACCTCGATTGCGCTTTCTTCGTTCATGTCGTCAAGGAGGCCGGTTTTAGTCATCTGCCTGAGCGCAATGAGTTTTTCGTCGATGCGGCTGTAGCCAAGCCTCGCATAGAGGTGGTAATACTGCCACGCCTGACCGTGCAGCGCCTTTATTTCCTCAAAGGTGTATATGCGACCCTGTTCCAACAGGTCGTAATGTACTTTTTGGGCCGGCATTTCCGCGCAGTCCCGCAGGTTCTTCGCGTTTAGCGAGTTAATGTTCACGCATCCGGCATAGAACCGTTCGTTGAACAGCACGGAGTCTGTCGGAATGCAGATGAACGTGCCGTAGTCCTCTTCAATTAGTTTTATGAAGCCTTTCTTGTTGTTCGTTATGGCATAAACCAGTATGCTCTCCCTGTGTTTTCCTACATTCGAGATGGCGAAGCCTTTTATCCTGTGGCCGTAAAGCGTGTTGTAATAGTCACCGCGGGAACGCAGCGCTTCGCCGACCTGCTCTTTATTCATCCCTTCCAGCATCCTAGCTGCTGTGTTAAGATCGCGCAGCAGGCATCCGGCTTCAGACCAGAATGCCATCAGCCTAAACATATTCGTGAACCCAAGCGTTTCAAGCAGGCGGCTGATTATGTTTTCAGCGGCCTCCGGATCCGCGCTGAGGTTTTTGTGGCATTCGAGCGACAGCTTATGCCTAAGCCCGCTGTCGTACATGAACTTGATCAGGCTAAGCAGCTCGGGCTGCCGCGCCAGCAAGGGTAGAGTCTCATCCGGGCTTGAAATAAGCTCCGTGTCCGCCATGCAGGGCTCGGCAAACAGCATACGCTCTTCTTCCGTAAGCTCCGATGGCGTTTTTTCCAGTAGCCGCCTGTACAGGCACAGGTTCTTCGCTATCGTGGAATTCTGCTCGTCTGTCAGGCCCATGCCGCTGAAGTGCTTCAGGTAGTCATAGAAAGCCCCGAACTCGGCTGCTATGCGTATGGCAGGCAGCAGGCGCTCCGGCGTGTAGTCCAATGCGGACTCGCCATGTAAATGGAGTTCTTTAAGGGCGTTGTCGATTACGCTTATTTCCATGCCTGAGGACTCAAATTTCCTAAGGTAAGGGTAGAACCCCTCGTTCAGCATCTCCTGCTGAATCGCCTTGCATCCGGAGTACGCATCCGCGGATATTTGATTTTCGTCGATTCTCCTGCATAGTGCAAGCAAGGTTTTCGGCGGGTTCTCGGCAGCCAGGCTTAATTCAAGCCCGCGGTCTGCAAGGGCCGAGACCAGGTTCGCCCGCTCAGTCATCCTCAGCATCATTTTGTTCACCTTCTTTTATTTTAGTTATCCGTTCCATTGCCCAGTCGCAGGAAATCGAACCCTTCTCTATAAGGTGCCCGCATAGCTGCAAAAACCGGGCAAACTCCTTCGTGGCAAGCACATGGCCGTTATCATCCAGCATAGTGTCGATATGCCCTGCTACGACCGACATGGCTTCGTTGCTGTTATTGAAGTTGTACCTGTATGAATCCGCAAAATCACACAGGGACTTGGCGGTGCCGTTGTATTCCTCTATAAGCTCATTTTTCAGTTCCTCAATTCCCTTTGCTTTTTCTTCAACTTCCTTTGCTTTCTCCTCGTCCTCCTTTTCGGAGTCTGTGAGATATTTTTCCTTCAGCATATGAATATAGCGCTCCACCAACTCATCGCCTGACCTCACGATGGCGTCAAATGCGCCGCGCAGTTCGGCTTCGGAATAGAGCGAAGCGGCTAAATCGTTAATCAGTACCATCGCGACAAGCTCTAAATACTTATCGGTGCGGTAGTTGAACACATAGTCGTCGATCCATCCGAGAAGCTCCCTGTGTTCGTCATCCGAAAGAAAATCCCGCTTAATTACAAGCCTGTAGTGGTTTGGCGTGTATCCACGCCTCGGGTTGTAGCTGTTGTTGACATATTCATAGAAGCTCGACGTGAACTCATACTGGTAGCTGTGTGTAGATTCCCTTATTGAGAGCATCCGTTGCAACCCGCCGATGCCGTGCTTTTCAAGGAATGCTTTAACAAAGCCGAAAGCCTCCCTTGACTTAACACCCTCGATATAGCTTCTCAGGTAGGTAAGCAGGTTTATGCTTTGCAGTCCCTCATGTGAGCCGTTTACAGCTGCCTGTTCACCTATGCGCCCTAAAACCTCCATAAGGTTTATGACGCCTTTCCAAACCAGCATGTTAAAGGCATGAGATCCTTCGTGGTAAGGCCTGACTTCAAAGGCAGACAGGTACTGCGTGCCGGTCAGGGCATCGTACCGCCCGATCCATTCCCTGATTTGCGAACCGTCGTGCTCTGGGCTTGCCAGCAGCTGCGCCTCGAACAGGTTCAGATATTCCTTTGGCGTGAGCTTGCTGCTGAGGATATCCCATTTGTCATCCATGATGTCAAAGCGGAATATATTCTTTTGAGATAGGCGCCCGTGCAGGAATATCAGCGTTACCGGATGCCTGATTGTGATTTCGCCCGACTTGATCATGTCTTGTATTGCATCGCAGATTCCCTTGTAGCCGGTTATCTTGATATCAAAGCTTTCATACCTATTTAAAAGCCACACAAGATAGTCGTATGTATCTTGATGGTGTTCGTTTTCGCCGCTCAAAAGGGCCTTACATGCCTCTATGGCGATTTTCTCAGCCACGATGGAGCCCTGCATAACGGTGTCGCTGGTCGGCATTTCGTGAATCATCATGCCGTTCAGCAAGGCAATCTCCTCGGCATCGTACCCGTTATTAAGCATTACGGCGTGGTATTTATTGCCGGGCTTGACAAACGCGGCAGGAAGCTCGGCAAAAGCGCGGAGCAAGGCAAAGTCCTTGCCCCTCATGCCGTACTTTTCATAATAGCCGCGAAGCACCATGGCCAGCCATACGTAGACGTGCATGTTGCCCGCCACCGGTATGGTTCTGCCGTTGCCGAGCAGCCTTGACAACTGCTGCTTGAAAGCACCAATTGCATCGTTTATGTCGTTGAACAACGGGAGGACGAACAACAGCTCCTCCGTCCGAGCATATTCGGTTTCCGTCCCTAGGTTCTGATGCGGGGGCAGGTCTTTGTCTTCCTTTCTTGCAATGGTGTACAGCGCCGCTTTCAGGTACACATCGCCATCCGACAGGCTTTCCGCCTTTTTGAGAAAGTCGCTTATCTGGTTTGCGTTGTGCATGTCGTCCGTGATCTGTCTCCATGCGTGGGCAATGGCCAGCGCGACTGCGCGTGTGTGCCTAATGCCGTCCCCCAGCTTATTCTCATACCGCTCCACAAGCTCGCCGAGGTACCGAAATCCATATTTCTCCTCAATCCCTACATTGCTCGGGCATACGTCCCAGAAAGGTTTGGGAGGAAGCGTTTGGCGGATTTGCTGCGGCGAGTCGTTCTCAGCGTTGCGTTTAGCATCCATTATTGCCAAACGGGACGCAGTTTCGGAGACGATTTCGCTGAACAGCTCAAGGTTGATTTCTTCCTGATATAGTTTTCCGTTGTGATTAGTGCTAGTTTCCATACTAAAATCCATACTCTTTTCATCAATAATTAAATCTCTGTAGGGAGTCGTCTGCGTTATCTCAGTAGTATTTCCCTTAGATGGCGCAGCGCTGTTATTTTTATACGCCTAATATCACTTGACCCTACAGGAGTTAGTTTGTCGTCCGGAGTGCCGGGATTTCGCAATTTTGCCAGTTCGATCCCAATTTCGGAGAAGCTTTTTACCTCTTCGCCTAAATACAGGCAATTTATAACAAGCTTCTGTTCCTCAGGCAGCTTTTCCATGGCTTCTTTTGCTTTTCTAAATAATTCGAGAGACTCAGGAGTGTCTTCCGGCCCAAAAAGCAGCATGTCTCCTATAGATGACTCCCTAACGGGTGATGGTCTGCTGGTGTGCATAATTTTTACAAGATTTAACGCGGCATTGAGACCAATGTCCATTTTTTCCGCAATCTCTGATAGTTTTGGATTCTCATTGCCCTCTTTCTTTAATTCGTCAATTGCTTTATTGTAATGATCTACTTGACTTTTATGATGCGATGAAAAAGTGGTTAATTCTCCCATGTACTCGTACACAGCGCGTTTCATATAATATACTGCGCTTACAGACAGCGGAAGGTTTGAGTTATGGTGGACGATCCCCATAAACAGACCCATTCTGCATACATTTACCAAATCATCGTAATAAGGGGTTCCTAAATATGAGGGATAGTGTTTCCGGATAAAAAACGTAATGAAGCTTTCATGCATTTTGATAATTTCGTTCGCTGCTTCCTCTGCCATTTGCTTTTGCTCATCCGTTGGCTTTGGATGGCTTGCTGTTAAAGCCTTCATGTTGGCAAGCGTTTTGCTGTTGGATATTTCATCTTCCCATTTTTTCTTTATTTTGTTTGCTTTTTCATTATCTCCCGATGCGGGAGTTTCGGATAATTTACTTTCATATTTGCTGTTGATTTTATTAATTTCGTGACGGTAACGGGCTTCCCAATCAGTTCCTTTTTGGAATATAGCAATAAGCTCCGCGACCCTGTTGTCGTCCACGCCGGATTTAATCTTGTGTTTCTCAGTGAATTGGCCATGCAAAAACGCAAGAAGGTCATGTTCTGCTTTTGATATCTGCGACTCTTCAAATACTATGTTTAATGGGCCTGCAAAGCCTGAGGGCTTTTCTATTGCTTCTGCGAACCAGTCAGTAAAAACTTTCACTGAGTCAAGGTGTTTTGCAACGGTCAGTATGTTCTCGTCTAAATAATTGTTGTGGTGAATTAATACATAGCTTACAATGTGCGCTGGATTGGTTTTGCTTGTTGCATTTATTCTTGTTTCAACTCTAATAATTTCAATAGATTCAGGCGCAGTAACGCTCGAAGCTGTAGGGTATCTGTGGATTACAAGGTTTTCATTAGACAACAGTTTCTCGTAAAGGGTTTTCCCCCATTCTGGAAAATCAGTGACCGCAAAAGAAATATATGAGTTGAAGATATCTACAGTATGCGTCTTCTCGTCATCGGAATCCATCTCTATTGGCTTGAGCACAAGCTTATTGTTCGAGCTTATTGCTGCAACTTCACACACTTTACCTAAATAGGAAAAACGATGCTTCATCAGCCAAGAGAACAATGGTGCGCTCATTCCTCTCATTATGTTCAGGTCGATATCCAGCAAGCTTGCTATTGCAAACAGCTCGTCAATGTTAAAGTACCCTTTAGGTAGTCTTGCGGACAACGTTTTTTCATCCAAGTCCAGTTTTTCTGCAAGCCACCGCTGTGTTTTACCCCTTTGCTTGAGGATGGTTTTAATATATTCGCCATAATTCATAGTTTTTCCCCTCCTGAAAAGTGATTACGTCACAGTTTACCATATTAATTCAATTGTGTCAAGAGTTAATTATTTTTCTTATTCTTATCACATAAGATTTTTGTTTGATCTTCTAAGAAAAAACCTGAATGCAAAAACAGCCCCCTGCAAACGCAGAAGGGCTGTTTGTTTATATGGGTAACTGTTTTCCTACGAGCTTTCGCCATACAGCGCGGTCTTAAGAAACTCGTTGATCTGTTCTTTGATTTTATCCACGCTTTCCGAAGCCCCGACATTGCAGACCGGCATCCCGTGCTGCTCGCACAGCCTAATGGCTTGTGCGGTACCTCCGCGCATCACTCCGCCTTTTGTCCAGCAGATTGCGAACTCCGACGGGGTTTGCAGGTCAGCGCCAAACAGCTGATGCGAGTTGCGGGCATGGAGCTTCTTAGCCCCTTCTTTTAAGTTATACCAGTTGTTATGAGCCTTGCAGGCTATCTCGTAAGCACGCCTGTCGCTTAGGATAAATTCCGAATCCGAGCCATTAAAACCCTTCCACGGAAGATATATTTCCTTCGCGCCACCTGCTCTATCGCAGCCAGTTTCAAAGGCTTTGTCAGCGCCTTCGGCGTGGCCGGAGCGCAGCACATAACCTTTCCTTGCAAGAAACTCCGCGACCGTCTCGAAGATTTTTAAGACTTCTTCCGGCGTTTCCCTTGCGCCAATCCCGGCGTAGTATTTTGCCGCCAGTTTAGTTATCATCGTCGTCTTCGTCCATCCAATCGTCATCGTCGTCATCGACTTACGCTGACACGAGTATCAGCACTGTATTTTTATCAGAGCACCCCACAACTTCGTATGAAATGTCGCAGAGGCACCCTTCCTCTAAAATCATGTTGTCGGCGATGTCATTGATTTCGTCTATGCCACCGCTCGTCAGCAGGCTGTAGAGGTCAACTTCGATAACGACCTCAATGCGACTGTCCACGTCCATCATGCCTTTGACCTGATTGGGGGTAAGCGACATATTGGTGATTTCGCGTTCTTCACCTATAAACTTGTACATTCTTCGTTCGTCCTTTCTTTTAATCCTCAATTTGGATTATTTCGTTTCTTGAATACCAGTATTCGGCCAGTTCCTGCCCGGAATCCAGCTCGACCGCATACTTCATCCAGTCGTCGCCAAGTTCCGAGTAATTCTCGCCTTCGATCTCCTCTTCGACATCAAACACCGTGCCCCACTGTTGCTCTCCGAACGCAGTGACCAGCACCCTTGTCCCGATGTCGATATCGCTTGAAATTTCGACTTGGACTATTTCGTCCTTTGAACACCAGAACTCAACTTTGCTCTGCCCGGAATCCAGCTCAACGGCGTACCTCATCCAGCCGTTGCCGAGGCCGACATCTTTTTCGACGGCAGTTACCTTTCCCCATTGCTGTTTCCCGAACTCGGACGCGGAGACAAGCACCCTTGTTCCGACGGTGATGTCATCGTCCATAAAGGCTTTTTTCATACTAAGGAAGCGGCATTCCGGGTACTCACCCAGTTTGCATCCGTAGCAGTTTGTGCTGACGCAGTGATCTTCCATGCATTCGCGGCAAATATCCCAGTTTTCCAGATAGCGTGAATTGGCTTGAAAAATCCCCGGTATGTTCGGATTTTCCCAGACCATCTTTGCGCCGCATCTGATGCAGTTAATGCCTTTGCGGCACTTTACGTAATATTGGCAAGGCAAATGCCCGGCATGGTGGCACATCTTTTTGCCGGTTCGCTCCATGTAGCGGTCCTGTATAAACATGACGGCCTCTTCGCCGTCTGTAAACCAGCGCCCTTGTTCCCATGACACGAGCGGCGGCTCATAACCGTCAACCCTGTCCTTGGAAACGGCTTTTTCAAGCTCCTCCGGGTCGTATTTGTCATTCGTCAGGGCGTTCCATGCAACGACCCACCTTGAATCGCCTACCCCCACATACAGAAGGGTGTCTTCTTCGTTTTGCGATAATACGATGTAGCCGTTTCTGTCAGTATCCTGCACCAGTATACCTATCGGTAATGTTTTCAATCTTTCCATATACCCTCCTTATAGATTGAATTCGACATCTACACACTCGTAACCAAGTGCTTCTGCAACTTCACCGGGGATGTACGACTCGCCATCTGCGTGCCATTCACCGCCTTCGCAGGAGCCGCTTATCACGCTTCTTAGTGTTTCCTCGTCGCCTTCCATGATTCTAGCTGCCTCGTCGGGCGGGACGTTGAGTGTCACGCCAAGGCGTATCCAGATTCTCACATTGTCTCCTATTGCTATCATAGTAAACCTCCATTTGTTATACTTTGTTTTCATCTTGCGCAGCATCCTCGCTGATTTGGCGCAACGCTTTCCATAATCAAAGATTTCGGTCAGGTCACTCTGCGCTTGTTTACACGCGCTGCGTTAACTGCTTCCTGCGTCAAGGTCTGCGCTGCCGTCAATACGGCGCCGAGCCCTTCAATACCTATCGGAGCCGTTGTGTTCCCCGGCTGATATCTTTCGCCCTGCCTGCCGTACTGAGCCAGCCCGCCGGGTATGATTTCATTGATCCGCGCAAGCAGCGTCCTATTGCAATCGCAGTCGTCGGGGATGTCTATGGTTGCGTATACCCATTTCGCTGATTGCCAGCCTCTTATGGCGTGGAAATCGTCGTCGGTGAAGAAATCCAAGCTTACAGAGCAGCCGTTTGCGAATGAAAAATGCATCGTAGCCTCATCTGAATCCATATGAAAACCAGGCTTCATTCTGGCAGCGTCTTTTACTTCGTACTCATTCGGAGCTGTCAGGTCTTCAATACACTCATCCATATCGCATTCGCTGCGCAGGATGTCGAGTATCATATCCCGTTCGCGAGGGTCAAAGTAATCAGCTTCTATGTCATCGTTGTAGCTGCCATCGGTATGGCAAATGTTGTATGCCAGCCTCATGCTTCCGGTATGCGGATTATATTCGACATACAGCTCCACGAATTCAACCGTGTCGGCTGTGATACCTATGCGTAGGTTCACGTCGCATGATGTGTCGATCTGGGCGGTGACAAGCACATACCCGTCGTCAGTATTTGTATTATAATCGACATTGTCGTTGTATATGTCGACGTCGTCCCTTGTCAGCAGCCACCTGCCATTGTTGTCTTGTATCATTTGTGTTCCCTTTCTGTTTTTAAAAATTTTTGCGCCGCACTTGACAGCGGCTATTTCCAGTTATTCTTGGACCATATCCTTTCTCTCCTTGCAGACATGGCACCACATCGTTTTGATGTGCCCGGGCAGCGTCTTACTGGTGCGCTTGCTTGCAGGCACCTTTGTGCCGCAGCTGAGGCAGGTAAATATACGCAACTGTACCGCCCTTGGATTTTTGCTTCGTATTCGCCTCATAATCCATTCTCCGCTTTCTTCTTAGCTAAAAGCTTGTTTGCGACGTCTCTGTGCTCCTTCGGCAGCGGGAGGACAGTTATAAGCGTGTCCTGTATAGTAAAGATATACACATGATTATTGTGTATCCTTGCCTTACCGCCCTTTTGATATGAAAGGAAAAGGAAATCAAAATACCTTTTCAGCCTTCCTGCACATTCTGTGTGCTTCAAGCCATTTTCCAGAGCGTTTGCCGCATTGCGCTCGGCAGCTTTTTTCGGTATGCCGACGCGCTCTTTTATACGTTTCTTTGAGTGTTTTTTTAACTCCACTTTTGTTCTCCCCTTTCCGGCTATGCCATTATTATCGGCTTGAGCTTTTTCCGATTATATGCTTTTGGGTTTGGCGGTTTCCTTGTCACAGGATTAAAGCCGCCCCACAAGCCGCGTTTGGCTAAATTGTGTTCCTTTTGGTTTTTCTTAGATTGTTTTTCCAATGGAATAAATTTATTACCCATATTCGATTATGCCCCCTTTCATCGTTAAATCACAGTTATATCCTGAGTATGTCGGAAATGCCTGATGCGTATTGATGCTTGGCGCGTCACGCGGGAAAAGGCATCTGTGTAGTCATATATGTAAAAACAGCCCCCTGCATAGGCAGGAAGGCTGTTTTATAACAAAATGGGTAACTTGTCTTACTTAGATTATTTCGACAAGGCCTTTGTAATGGTTGTAATTCGGACCTCCGTACATCCAGTAGTCGTTTGCCACTACCGCGACGTCGATCTTATTGCTGTTTGCTTTTTCTGTAGCCCTTGCCGCTTCCAGCGCATATTCTCTGCTACCGGTCTTGCTTTGTATCCATGATCCGTCTACAAGCCCGTCATGCCTATGCGCGACATTGATGAGTGCGTACTGTGCCATTTTTATCAGCTCCCCTCTCCGTCATGTACATTGTTTGCATCTATAATTCCTACGGCTTCTAAAAAGCCGGCATAGCTTAACTCGCGCATGTCCTTACAACTGTGGTCAATGCCCTCAAACTCGTCGGCAAGGCTGTAGACGTTATATTCATGACTCTCGTCTATGCAGCCGTTTTCGCCACAGAACGTCAGCAGGTAGTTTAAGCCTTCCATGCGGTCTAACCCGCTTTCCAAAAGCTCGCGGCCTTCCTCTAACTTGTCATCCGGCAGGCGCTTCGCTTCTTGCACTGCATCGTCATATGCGGTGCAAAGGTAAACGATATCTCTTGTTAGCCCTATTTCGTCTAGGAGCCTTGTATAGTTTTCCGGGTGATTTTCCCAGTATGTGCCGTCAAGATCCTCGAAAACCATTATAAACGCCTCAACGATGGCTGCTTGTTCTTTGCTGAAGCAGCCGTTCTCGGTGCAGAAATCCAGCAAGTCGCATAGGCTATTGTCCTGAAGGAGATTTGCCCCTTCCTTTAACTTATTCTTTAGCAGAGGCTTAGTCAGGTAAATTATCCTGTCAAAAGCCGTGTAATTACATAAACTCATTTGTTCCCCTTTCTTATTGCGCCCTAAACCTCAAAGTGGTCAAAGATGTCGTTGTACGTCATGTCGGCGTTATCCGCGAGGAACGCCCCGATTGCTTCGTTCAGCGACAATGCTCTGTATTCTACTTTGATTGTCTTTCCGCCTTCGATGTACGCTATCCAATAGTATCCTACCCCAAACATGTCGCCGTATAGCCCGTCCCTGATTTCCGGGTACAGGTCGTAAAAGAAGTCTACGGGACAGCCATCCTTTATGCGACTCTTTTCTGTCGGTTCCATAATTAATTGTTCCCCTTTCTTTCTATCGTCTCGGTTATCTTTGCCCTGTCCATTTGTCCGGGCGGTTCCGGCATTGGCATCCAGTGAGTTATCCTGTGGAAGGATGTTCCCCAGCGCCACTCGTCCTTTATTGGAAATTGCTTATCCAAATATTCGATGCCTGTGGTCTTATTATAAAGCCGATTTACCATGCTCACGCAAGGTTTTTCGCTATCCTCGCTGAAGTAACCGCACGCAAGCACAGACATAAACTCTAAGTGTATATCCTTATGCCTGGGCAGAGTTTCATCGTCCTCAGGAAGCCTGTCGTCTACGCTTATCCACTCCATCACTCGTCCCTTACTTTGCTGGTAAATTCACACGCAAGGTGCTCCACGGTGATTTTCGTTGCGTCTCGCAGGGCAACGAATCTCTTTATCCTCTCAAAGAACGGCTTGCTTTTGTCTTCCTCGAATCCCATTAGCCTGACCAGCGTCGGCAGGTCGGTCTTCTTGTCGGGATTTACCCAATCAAACCTGACCCACTTGGCAAAGTCGGCAATAATCTTCGCGGTGCGTTCGTCCTCGTCGACGCAGCCAAGGTGCAAATGCGCAACGTCGCCGCCTTCATCGCTATCGTCCGAATCGACATGCGCTGCGGCTGCCCATCTGCCTCCGATTATCAGCGTTGCAGTTTGGCTTCCTGCCCTATGCATGCCGTGGTATTTCTCCACAGTGAAGACTATGAATATATCAGCGTCTTCAGGGTTAAGCGGGGTAAAGCAGCTTTCGCAGTATTCCCCGTAATTTTCTTCACCGCATTCGTGGCATGTTACTGTCCTTTTTTTATATAGGCGTCGTAAGTCCATAGCTTTGTTATCCTTTCTTTTTGTGCTTTTCCGCATATTGCATGTATTTGAGCACTTTCTCTTTCTTTGCCTTGATAGAGTGTGCGTTGCCTGCTTCCGTCAATATGCCTTCGTCTGAAAGCATTTCTATAACCGCAAGCAGGTCGTTGGCTTCTGCGTTAAGCTGCTGACGCGGCGTGGGGTAGTCTTCAAACTTGTCGTCAACCCCGAACCGCAACGCTTTGGTCGCGGCTTGTTGTATCTCCGAGCACTCCTCTATCAGACAAGCCAGCAAATGCTCGATTCTTTCTGTGCGGGTCATTGGATAATTAGATTTCAGATTTAGCCACAAAGCGGGGCGAACACCACCAGAGTCATCGTAGACATTGCTGCCAAGGACGTTGACACTGCCATCAATGTAGATATAGGCGGCACGAAAGCTGTCGTAGCCGGGCGATCGAAGCCACCACCACGAAGCTTTGCCGCTTTCGTCGGTGGCAATCCGCGATGGGTCGCGTTCATTGTTTATACTGCAAACGCCATTCGATTGACTTTCTGGCTGACTGTCGTCACACGTCGCAAAATATTCTACAGCCTCCTCCATACTCAGCAAAAACACTTTGTCTATCGTGTCCTTACCGCCGTCCGTGCCATACAGCGGGCTATTGTTTGTTGATATCTTTGTTTCGGCTATATGTGTCTTGTCTTTGCCAAGCGAGTCGTAAAATTCGCCGTTGAGGTATGCGCGCAAGTCGCACTCCGCCCATGTGACACAATTTACACCCGTTCTGTGATAGGCTCTGTTTTCAAGCGTTTTATCACTCAGAAGAAGCACTTTTTCCTCTGAGGCTTCAAGCACGAGCCAGTCATAGCCGCCAAACTTAACAATGCCGTCGATTTGTGTTATTTTAATTGCTTCTGTCATACGGCAAACACCCCCTCTTCAAATACCTGGTCTATCGTATAGCTCAGGTACAGGCGAAGCCCTTTCCAGTCTGAGTTGGCTTTCCTCGCCAGCCTTTTGATCTTCCGAACAACGCTTTCGTCCATATAATCGTCATTGACGAGAAAGGATTTGCCATAGTATTCGTCATATCCTTCGTCTTTATTTAAACCTGCGCTCCAATTGACTTTATACATCGCTTTGATCTCCCTTTGTTGAATATTTGTTGTTCAGCTCCCTGCTAAAACAGGGAGCATATGATCTCTCGTACTTCGGGATTATACTTAGATGGTGTGCCTTTAAACGATGACAAACCAACGTCGGCAATGTTCCGCAACTCGCGAAAGATATCCTTTAACGAGCGTTTGTCTTCTATAACAAATGCAGCAAGCCGCCGGAGTTGCGAACCGGTGTCATAGTATTCGGCAGACAGAACCATTCCATCGCTTTTGGCGATGCCGCTAAAGTTGACTGTAAAGCCCAGTTTGCTTTCCGGCTCTGGAGCTCGCTCTACAATAGCGTCGTGAATCTCCTTTTTAAGCGTCTGCGCATCCGCAATTGCCTCTTGTAGCTTGTTTTGAAACATCCGGAGTCTCTCCTTTCTTAACCCTACACTTCCTCAAAATCAAAGTATTCCTTGCCGTTTTCGCTAATGCAGTCCGTGACGCTGAACGTGCGAGTCCTCTCCTCGATATCATCGCTGAACTGAACCCACCATTGGTTGTGTTCCCATACAACGTATAGTTCTTCCTCGTATATGTCATACGCGGCAAAATGCGATATCGCGGCGTTCAGTATTTCGTCAGCCATTTCCTTCGTCCTTGTCTCGCTTCTGAGCTTTTCGGGTATTGTTTTGAGCTCGGATTGTTCTTGTGTTATATTATTTGTTGTCATAACTCTCTCTCCTATAAATATTTTTAATACGGCCTTGTGTTCCAGCGTTCTACGACCTCATCATATGATCCGGAAAAACCTGCCCCGCAATCTACGCAGAACAAGTCGTATCCCTGTACTTGTATTTCCTTGCCTGAAATTTCATCTCTCGTTAGCGCAGGATACCCCGACTTCTTCAAGTCGGGGAGGAATGCGCTTTCCTCCTTTATAGAATTATTGTTTTACTTAAAATTTCTTGTTGATTCTTTGAATTAAAGTGTCGCAAATGCTTGCAAATACTATGGTTTTGTGGTACAATTGAACTATACGAAAGGGGTGAAGTCGCAACAATGACCCTAACGATAAAAGCTGGATTACACCCAGTAGACCCCAGTTATACCAGCATCATGTCCAAGACGATGGAACAGTACCGGCTTGCTTGCAACTACGTTTCGCAATACATCTTTGACAATGGGTTTGAGCTAAACTACTACAAGCTTG